>Ga0325411_1000081_pt1 | contig 87538 bp, 41 predicted proteins | sample PopdelMetagenome_13_FD_206181 | JGI IMG/M metagenome (GOLD analysis project Ga0325411, IMG submission 206181) | Populus deltoides microbial communities from Bellville, Georgia, United States - Xylem-PdIQD-R4 | ecosystem: Host-associated > Plants > Phyllosphere > Stem > Wood/Secondary xylem... | reverse complement strand
AAAAAAAAAGTGGCAAAGTTTCCTCTATTCGTAAGCTTCTCTAAATTTTCAATTTTGCACAGATATATATGGGTAGTCTCGGAAATCCAACTCATCAATTTCCATTCACAATCATCACAAACACAACGTGCCCTCATACATACATTCCACTCTAACCATTTGTAGCAATATAACACATGGATCATAATATATATGCAGACATGTATAATATTTCAGGGAATATATTTCACAATATATAAAAAAAAAAAATCAATCTTTTCTTTTTTATACGTTCAAAGGATTAAGTTTAATTAAATTTGCATACATCAAGTTTATTTACATAATACAAATAGCATATATAAAAATCCTACCTAAACAAAACTATACATTTCTTAAAAAAAATAATCATTGTTGTGGTTGTGATAGAGATAAAAAAATATAATAATATAGATAATAAATAAATATAAAATCCTATCATACACATACGATGTTTTATTATTCTAAAACTACAATATAACTATTATTTTTCATTTTATTATCTTTTCTTCTCTTTTTTTTTAATATTATCATTATTAACAATTTATCATCACATAACTAGTCATCAACCACACAACTGACTCCCTCAGTTAATGTCTTTAGTCCTCACCAATAAGACATACTTCTTTTTTTTTAATGATATTTACTTGTTTCATATGCATATTCTTTCTTAATGTCATTTTTCACTAAAGAAATCATTTTTCTAATATCATTTTTTCCTTGTCTTAAAAGCATAATTTCTCATAATATTATTTTTCTACCCCGAAAACATAATCTCTAATGATAATGTTTTCTTCACCCCAAAGACGTGATCTTTTATGATATCAATTTCTCACTAAAAAAACATAATTTCTCAATGATAAATAGTTTGTACACAATACATATAAGTTTTTCTTTGCATTCTATCATTACAAAAATAATTAAATAATCCAAGAGGCAATGAGGTAACCCTTATCTAGAGCTCTTGTCATATATGCTCTTGACAAGTTGGTTTCACTTCAGTTGTTCCTCCTATAATTCCCCAACGATAACCTATGAACATTTTTATTTGGCCAAAATCAAGCATTCCTTCATTCAATGGCCAATCTAACTCAAGCATAAAAGGTGTGCAAGTTACTACGAGTATTTGTATATTCTTAGTTTATCTCAACTTTAACTACCCTATAAATAATATATTCATGCTTCATCAATAACATAAGCACATTGTACTAGATTACACTCCCATTTGAAATTTATTTTCCGCCAAGTATCCAATTTCATCCAAACTACAATGTACATTTCCTCAAAAACACACTTTCATACTAAAATTTATGTATGAAGACAAACTTCCAAAACTTCTATAAAATCGAGAATACAGCAAACTTGATCAAGTCCATATCAGCCCACTTTAACGTTGACATATACATCAACATTTCATCACTTTTAGAATATCCCGCAAGTTTTTGATGGTAGATTCCTGCCATGATAGCTTTAGTTTGATGAAAGTATTGGTTAGTTTCTTTATTATGATTTTCACTCTTCGTTCTATATTTCCTTGTCTTTTGATCGGCGCTAAGGTTAATAACTGATGACCATGACTTGTAAATTTGGAAAAAGAAAATTACGAGGAAATTTTTAGAATAAAGTTTCGTTGATCCATGTCCTACTGCCGTGTTAATGACGAAGGAAATTGAGCTTGCTCACAAGGAGATTGAGTTTCACCTCCCGTTCCAGAAACCAAACATGTTCAATTATTAAACCCTACCATGTTTATTTCCGAAAATTTATTATGATGTGAATCGAACGTCATGACCGCACCGGCCCACCCACCACAAAATCCTGTAAAAGTAAATTGCATTTTTAATATATTAAGTTCAGTGCAATTACTTTGCAGCCCCGGTGCCTGGAGAGCATGAGTTGCGACATAAAATGGAAGCTGGTGTCCTCCCCCAACACTCAGGAATTGGCTGCGATTATCGCGTTCAACTCGTTGAGAAAACCTGCAATGGCCATAATCACTGAACAAGCCCCAAAACAAATTTTAGGCGAGAATGAAAACCACAAGCAAATAGCACAGGTTGGCAAATTGAAAAACTGCCAAAGGATTTCCCATAGCCAATTATAGGACGGCTGTACAGTATATTAACATGTTTTCAACTCAACATCTCAATGCCACCGAATTCTTTTCTAATCATGGCCTGTGACACACATTATCTACAATAACTTCTGCAATGGCCCCATAGCTTAACCGAATCCAAACCCTTCACTGGCTTCATGAATGGCAAGTAGCAACCTCTCTTCCAAATGTTGTTTTGAAGGATACTCCGGTAAGTCCAATTGATTGAAACTGCAAGAATCAATTGGTTAGGTTAGAATCTCATGTATATTTTCCCCATCAACAAAAATTTAAATTGGGGGAGTGAAGTGAAGGAATGCAGCCAGAGAAATCATTACTGCATATAATCTTAACAAAAAAAAAAAAAAGCCACTGTAATACAAGATTACCAAGTATGAGCTGAAGGCAAGTGATCAGGGCTCCCATAAGCCTTGTGTATCTGGAACTTTTGTGAACCTGAGATTCCTTGGAGAGCACTAAAGCCTTCCAAAGGCACCTGGAAGAAGTAGAAAGAACCATTCTTAGACCTCTTAAGAGTTCCCTCATTTTTATCCAGGAAAATTATCTAAAGCATCAAAAGAATGCAACAACAATCCCCCAAGATTATGAATTTGTTTCCAGGCAGACTTTTTAGCAAGAATATTACAATCTCATCGAGATGTCAATGATCAAGAAAATCTGTTGTCAGAAACAAGTTGAGAACCTTAAGGCATGAATCTGACAAAATAACATGCTAGTGTTAAGTAAAATACCTTGGATGTGCCCGTCACAAACTGCAGAAGCCGAGCCTTATCCTCCTTGCTGAATCCTTGAACAACCTCCCAGAACCACTGTATGACAGGAGATGCTGGGCTGTATCCAGAGTACTCAGTATTGGTCCTCATGTCATCCACTGGAAGACATCAACAAGGAACAATCTTTTAGAGCCTTGTTTCATATATCACAAGAATTTTTGGATAGAAGGTAGGTAATGAAAAAATATCATCATAAATGCAAGCAAGGACAACAGATGGGGGAAAACTCACAATCAATATCTGGAAGTCCACTTATCAATAATTCCAACTCCTTGTCATTAAAAATCGAAATTAATTCCCTGGAAATTAATTCAGTGAATCCTTCCAAGAAGGCATTTATTTGAGGACGAATAGCGGTTGTCAAACGATGCTCAGCAACTAAATCAACATACTGGTGCTTATTCTCCTCTGTGACTTTAATGTTACGCCCACCAGGAATGAGTTCATAGTCCGTCACCTACATTGTGTTCATCAAACTTGATCATTAAAAATACATCATCCATGACGCCTTGGTTACAAAGTCAGTGCAAAGTCATTACCTCATTTTTTTCATACAGTATAAGCTTCTCCTCATCAGCATCAATGCTGAAAGTGAGATCCAGAACATCACTTATATCATTCTGCAAGCATGAAGGAGTAGGCTAATAAGTTTCAAAGAGTGCGTGTACACATAGTTGGTTAAGGGGGTGGTTAATGGCCATTGAGCATACCTCAAGCATCCACTTCAGGTTTTTAAAGTAATCAGGATCAATAGCTTCAATGTCATGATATGTAACTTTAACTCCTAAAATATGCTTGTAAAAGGATCGAGTGAAATGGACATCCAAAAGTTGACCATCAAAAAGTGCTTTACCAACCTGCCAGACATAGATGAGAGTCATTTAGAAAATACACAATCAACATTGCAATCAAACAAGAACATCTAGAAATGGTACTCACAACTCTTCCAACAAATTTGAAGTATGATAGATGTTCTGTTTGGTAAACAGAGTTTGGGTTAGGCTGAAACGTTGATTCATTGCCAACTGTTGTAAACAGCAGTGCTCCCTTGTCAAAAATAACTCTGGATAACAGCTGGTACCATTCCCTCGTCAGTCCACCTGCATCAATTCCTTCCTCTCCTTGAAAGTGAACAGTCAACCTCCCTTTCAAATCTATGGTTGATCGCATGCGAAGTTGATTGTATGAATCTTCAAGAATGTAAGCTCTTCTCACAGAAATTCTTAAAGGACTGTGATGATGATCATGCTGGTGTTTTATTTTTGATCTGAAGTGGGCTCGCTTGTTGTCAAAATCAACAAAACGCGGAACCCTCAGCATGAGTGAGAAAGACTTCTCAAGCAACCCAGGATTTTGACGGATGAAAGCATTAAGCAGCTTCCTGTGTTTCTCTGAGAACTTGACAAAAGCAGCATGTTTCTCATCGACTTTCAAACCAGGGACTGAGGTTTTCTGCTGGGCAGCAGATGAGCTCGCATCTTCAACCTCAGAAACTGTAATACTATAGTCATGGCTGGAACCTGGCTGTGCAGGATGCAACTTCTCACACATCACAAAGAAGGACTCTATGTATGGTAAGATGTTCTGTGATCCTGCTGGAAGTGGAGGCATCACACCAGATGTCTTAGATGTAGAAGTTCTCGGTAGCAAATCAGGAGCAGAATCTGAATAGCTCTCTATTTTGCTTATGCAGGTGCTCAGCTCCAACCACAAAGGCTCTAAAGCTGCATTGATGTCACATACCAGAGAGAGAGCAGCAGTATGCTTTTTTTCTGGAGGAAGATGCTGATCCTTCTCTTTCTCAACTAGTGAAGTAACAAGGGAGCTTAATGCCTGCAAAACCCTCAAAATTGCAGCTCCATCAGAGGATGTTGTACTGAGAAGTGCTTTCACTGCTTCACCGAACATGCGTAACTCAACCATGGCAGATTTTGTCAAAGTTTGAACAGCATTGGCTAACTCTGTAATAAATAGATGACAGTGGGTTGGAGCAATGGCAACCAGCTTCTTCATTACCTCCGCCACAAGAGTATAAGCATTATCTGACAAACTGAGAAACATAGCATGTCAAGACAAAGGCACCGAGCATGTGTGAAAATAGATCCTAAACCTCTAAAATAATGATGATACTAATCGCAGACAATAGAAAAACAGCCATTAAATTTGCTGAGCCAACAAATTGTCAGCTAAGCCATACTGAGGAAATAAAAATAAGACTTGTAGTCCATGAAACCTAGTCCATGATTGACACCAGCAGATGATGCTAGAAAATTTGCCAGAAAAATAATATACAATTATTTGTTGACATCAATGAGCACAAGAACCACATAAGGCATGGAAAAGCATATTAAAGTTATATCATACCCTTCCCGTGCTAGCAATGAGCATAGAAGTCGAAGTTCTGCTTGTGGCAGGTTAAGCAGTATGATTTGAGCATCTGATTCACTATTTGCACCAGAAGTGGGTTGGGCGGAAGATGAACCAGCAACGCCTAAAGTGGTAGCACCAACTTCAGTATTCATGTCAGCATCTGAACTGGAATTTTGGGGGCCAGATGGTTGTTCAGTGGCAGCCTCGGATTTATCTGATAAACTTGTTTTGTTTTCAGCATTGTCAATGATAACCTCCAATAAGTTAAGCAGCTGCAAAATGAATTCATGTCAATCAATATCCACTTTGCAGTCCAAAGAGCAATCTAAAAACCAACATGATACTATGTGAAGCATCACCTGTTCAAGATGTGCTATGCTCCTCAAATAAAGAGGTTGGTTCAAGAGGCTCAAGAGTAAGGCAATAGATATGTATCCTTCCTCATGCTGCTTTCTATCATCTTCCCTTGCAATCATCACAGCTTTCCCACGTGCCTGCTCAGTATTCTCTGTCTCCCTTAGTGCAGGGAGAGGCAGTCTGAACTGAAGTAAAATTTTTGCCACATAGGGATGGTTTCGAGCCAAGTAAGTCAGCATCTCAAGGATACGCCGAGACAGCAAGGGTGGAACTCCTATAAATAAACAACAAATTATATGTATATACTAACTACTCTATGCGCCAGTAACACAAGATAAAAATCAGAAACTCCTAAAATACACCATCAAGAATTAGAGCTCTAAAGCTTCAAGCATGTAACAGATGAATCATAATTGTCTTTAGATGATTTTCACAGCAAACCAGGGGGGGTGTTCATGGTATCAGTTACAATGGACAAACACAATGCATGGTAATGGCCCAGACAAAACAAACCACATGAAAGGGAGCCGACCACCTTCCAGAGTGCAAGAACATAAAGTACAAAATCATGAACCATTTTTTTTTTAACATGGCATCTTTCTAATAATAATAAATAGCAACAATTTTTTTAAAAAAAATGTTAAGATACAGAAATTAAATTACAGATCTTACCATCGAAAGACTGTGGACGCGAATACATCACATTGCTCTGGCAAGCATAGAGTCGATACAATGGCTCAGCAACATTTGAATAATTGGCAGGCCTTCTTTTATCAACCATCAGCATATCCATCAGGATTTTTACCAGAGTAGCTCTGGTTTCACCATGAGCACATAAATTCAGGAGAAGCCTTTGTAGTGGTCCTTTATACAGCGGCTACAAAGTCACGCAATTGGTACAATTATCACAATCTAGATGGTCCACACTATCAAGAAAAAAAGAAAAGAAAAGAAAAGAGTACTGCACAAAGGCAAATATATTCTTGCTGAGTACCTGAACTATGCGAAGCACCCGAATCATTGCTTGAAGAGATTCTGTCTCAACTAAAGGAGCTCCATCAGCTTCAACAAGCTTAGCAGTCATAGACCTACGGGAGGCAATCCCAGCTCTCTCCAGACTGTATCCAATACCTTCACCCCGTCGAGAAGACTCACCTCTACGACTTCTAGGGTACATACCAAAGAGATTGCGATTGCTATAACGATGAGCAAATCTTTCTCGCAACATGTTAGCCTCCGCAACAAGGGCGGGTGTGAGATTGGCAAGAATAGCATCAGATGATGTTAGGAGAACCTGAGGATGGAAACATAGTTATATGTTTATATCACATACCAAACAAATTTTATGACCAGAGCACAAGAAGAAATGTACCTCTTCACGCAAATCTGAAGGGAATGTTGCAATGATTGAGACTGTGTCCATCTCAACAGGTTGACCTTCCAGTTCATGAGATTGATGAAGTCTTTGTGCTTGTTGTTGTGCTAAAACCTCTGCCCGGATGTCTGGGGGAAGGGCTGCAAGGAACTCTGGATCAATATCTCCCATGTTTTGTGGTTCTGCATTTGAAGGCTGTGACACTTGACCCTGTTGAGCAGAGAGGACCTCAGCACGCAATTCCTCAGGAAGGGCATCCAAGAATGCAGGGTCAATTGATCCAGATCCAGTATCACCACCAATCTGCTGTTCCACAGCTGGACCATCTTGATCTGCTTCCCTGCTAGAATTTTCAGATACCTCAGTCACACTATGAAGAGATGCATCTCTCCCAGTTGCAAGAGTAGAATTTCCAAAAGACATGCTCGTTCTCCTTATCCGAGTTGACTGTGGATCCAAAGGCATTCTATCTGCCGAACCTTGCCTTTCTCCACCATCATCATGACCATCAGCACTTCCAATTTCAACATCAAGACTCCGAAGGCTTTCCCCTAAAGTTGCCCCACTTTCACTGCTTTCTTGGCTTACTGCCTCAACATCACGGGCAGCAGCATCATTCTGTTCTAACTGCATTTCAACAGATTGTGTGTGAGATTCACTTGCTGCCAGTCCGATCTCAACATTGCCAGGTCCATCAATTGTTATGGAAGTGGTAGTTAGTGCATTGCTGCCCTCATGGTTTGCATTGTTTTCAACTTGGATATCAGGTTGCGTGTCTGCTTCTGGTTCCTGTAACTGAACGTTCTCACCATTGCGTTTAGGCTCCCCTGTCAATGTGTTTGGATCAGAGAGTTTTTCAGTGTTTGGCTGTCTCAAATGAGAGACAAGCAACTCCTCAAGGCCTGTGGGAACAGATACATTAGATCCACCACTTTGCTGATTGTCATCCATCCACAGGTTCAAACGGTTTCCATGACGCCCATTACGCAACGAGCGGAAAATAGTATCCAGCTGTAATGAGGTGCTCTCCAAGTTCCTATCTGTAAAAACCATATCGCGGGCATTTTCTGGAAAATGCAAAAATCATGATCAACTCACAATGACTTCACACACACTTACAGGCAATTACTTGCAAGAAATAAATGAAAACAAGAACTAATATTACAGCAGATGAAAATCCAACTACTGAAACACACCTGCTTGTCTGGGAAGGCCCAAATTTGATGGTGAAGGTCCAACTAAAAGGGGATGTCGTGAGGGGGCAGCACTGTCGCCACCTCTACCAAGAAGATTGTAAATTGATGTAGTACGCCCTTGACGTCTAGAACCAAAAACTTCAACTGGCATAACATGGAGAGTATCATTGGCAAAGGCATGGTCTCTACCAAAAACCTCGATGTGGTCAAAAACATTTATCCCATTGATGCCCTCTTCCAGCCGGAGAATAACTCCATCATCTTCCTCCTCATCTTCATCGTCTTCCTCCAGCACTTCCTCATCAAACTCATCATCATCAATATCATGATCATCTTGATCTGTGTCGGGATGTGGCAAGTGATGGACTTCATCTTCTTCCAAACCATTATGCTCCTCGTCATCTTCATCATCGTCATCATCTACTTCATCCCCCTCATCTCCAGACATTTCCTCGTCCTCGTCCTCATCTTCGTCCGGAGTTTCTTGCCCACGAGGCTGGATATCAAATCTTATCCCAACAGTATCCATGCCATTTTCAAGACTCCTCATATCCTCAGAAGTTTCTTGCATAAAGTCATCCTCAGTAGCAGGAGCGAAACCTCCATCAAGATCCTGATCATGATCCATGTCATCTGTAACAGCCTCAGATCGACCAAGGTTTTGGATGGCATTAAATGATTCGGCATGGTCAGCTGACATAGCATCATGGTTGGATTGTGAGCCCATTTCAGTTGACTGGGATATCTCAACAATATTCTCTGTTCTGACAGATTGACTCTCTGTAGGAGGTTTTGTTGAACTCTCACCTTTCCCAGTATTAGAATCAGCAGAATTGACATGTTCTTTGGTTACCAACTCCAGAGCTTTGATAAGCCCAGTTACAACTTTAGGTGAGTCAGTATGATCCAGATCCAACACTTCAAGAGTTCGAGTCAAAGACCTAACCAAACCAACATCTATAAAAGTGGCAGAAGCTTCTGGGGAGATGTATGAGCCAGTAGGTGTACGGGCAGCAAGTAAATCATTTAGCAGATCAATATATGTCTGCATATCATTGGTTGGTGGCCTAAAGCCATCACAAGAATCAACAAACTCACAGAAAATGTCACTGATCTCAGCAAAGACCCTCCTCCTTGCTTCAGCAGAACGAACACTGGATGCTACCAAAAACTGGTTTGCCCGAGTAGCTAGTTTATTCTTCCAGTCACCATCTATTTTCCTTTCCTTCTTCATATTTCGAGAACTCGGAATGAACTTGTGAAGAATATGGTGAAATATACCTCCAGTACACAAACCAGAAGAACCCTTCTGAAGATTAGGGCCCCGGCAACTACTAACTTCAGAATCCCTTCTAAGAAGCACATGAACAGATGAAGGATACATTAGCACAATCTCAGTCAAAAGCTTTAGGATAAAAACAACCTTTGCAAGCACTGCATATGCTTCTTGGCAACTGGTCCCATTCTCTTCAGAAACAGTGGCTACTGCTTTTCCTTTACCTTTAGTTGCAGCAGCATCAATATCCATATCCACGGATAATGGCACATCAGTCACAACATCATCTTTCAAGGGAGGTACAAAACTGCTGATCGAATCCAAAAGAAGCTCAATAACATGTACAAAGCTCTGGGGAGATTTTCGGTGAGCTTTGGAACTCTTTGAATTCATATCATGAAGTTTCCCATGCACATACCCAGGTGATGATGTATTCATACTGCCCAAAGTAACCTTTGCATCACCAGCATGTGGTTTCTCTCTTTCCAAAGCTTTCTCCTTCTCCTTTTCTTTCTCTTTGGATTTATCTTTCTCACGATCTTTCAGCAACACAATGTAAGGCCTGTCACCTACCATCTCAACTTGACAAACAGATTGTGCAGCCTGCATAAAAATTGTTGGATCCCGAGAGATGACAGAACTTAAATTCAGAAGAAAATTGCGTGGAGTGACCCTTCCATTTGAATGTCGGTTAGCAGCAGTAACAAGTTTATGCCTTATCTCAGCTTCCATTGCTTGCTGGAGGGTTTGAGGATCTTCAAGAACATGACGGATAATAGTAGCAGCAATATTATCAAATCCAGAAAAGAGGCTACTTGTTGGCAAAGAAAGAAGCAAACTCACACCCTCAGCTTCAAGAAAACAAACAGCTACAGAATGAGTTCTTGTGAGTGTGGAACATAGCTGCAGCACAGCATGCATTGTTTCAGATGGAAGCTGGTTCCTGATACAACTGCAAGAAATCTTAATAAGTCTCTTCTGCTCATCTACATCTATGTGCTTTGTAGGTGACCCCAGTGGAGATTGCAATTTGTTTTGCTTATCCTCATCAATACTGATTGAGATTTGTTGGTTGCTGACATCATCCCTCTTCAACTGCTCCACAATTTCAGATGTCAATTTCTGATCCACCTGCAGTAGCCGATCCATCGCAAGAAAAGCTGTCGTTACCCACTTTGGAACCTGTTTTTTCTCTTTGTCAATTGAACCAGAATCCCACTGTGAAAGTGAATCTGATGCAATTTTAACCAGACCATCCTTTAACGCAATTTCACGTGACACTGCATCTTCATGAAGTATCAAGGCAAGAACATGAAAAAGAGCAGATATCATGGTATTATTTCTGCTATCAGAGACCAGACTGCTTTGCTTCACTTGATCAAGAATAAACGAGATGACATTAGACCTGTATTGACCATCATTCTGTGAGCATATCAACAGAAGGAGGTCCCGAACTGGAAAAGCTAGAGGCTCCTTCACTTGCAGAAGCTTTGTGCATGTTGACAACAACTCCTCGACTGGAGGAAGTTGGACCATCTCTTCTTCAAGCTGTTGGCTATTGGCAGTTGCAGCATCTTCCTTTGCATCTGATTCTGAGTTCCCCAAAGACATGGCAAGTGCGCGAGCAAGTTCATCATCTTCTGGAGCTTCCTCGGGATGGGAGAATAACCAGTCCATTGCCAGTTCCACACTATTTGATCCAACTTGCCTCAGAGCTTCTTCTGCCCTAGACCTGGAAAAACCCATCTCAACAATGGTTGAAATAGTTGTTTCATTCAGGGGAGGACCAGTGATACGGGCACTCGTGCTGCTGTTTGCATTTTTCACTTCAACCCCTGAATAAACATGCCTGATGATGGAAATAACTGCACTGATGAAATCGTTACCACAATCAGCAAACTGTGGGTGAGTCCAAACAGGTAGCACTGCCTTGAGCACCATAGACTGGAGCACTTTAACAAAAGTTTCAGCATCCCGTGGAAAAGGAATAACTCCATTTACCAGAGGATGCACAAGCAAGTTCTTCGTAAACGGAGACAAAATCAATGATGATGTCACCAGGTGGTCCATAAGTTTACCATAGCTAGCTAAGGGACCATAAATCCATGAATGATCAGCATCTTCTTTATTGTCATGTTTTATATTCCCATCATCAGTCTCCATAGGGGATGCAGGGGTCCTGTTAACAGTGAAGAGCAATTGACTAGTGGCTTCAAATGTGGTCAAAACAGATTGAACAACTCCATGTCCATATAAACAATTTAACAGTATTGGATTACTGGAATCTGGTCTGTCCAATAATATGCCATCAATGAAATCAACAACCTTGCCAAAGTAGCGACACTTGGTTGATACAGATGCCTCGGATCCAGAACTCACATGACCACCAAAACTCATGTGATCCAATGAAATGGAAGCCAAAGTAGAAGCCACTACCTTGGAAGATGGGGAAACATTCACAGTATCTTCCCGCCTACGAGAAGGAAGCAGCATTGCCTTTCCCAATTCTTGAAACAGATGAGTTATGTGAAAAGAAAGCGACCTCACCATGTCACAGCAAGAACTATAATAAGATCTCTGTTTGTCATATTCTTTCCTACTGATAGCACCAGCAGTGTCTGAAGATTCAGTATGACGTGGCTGTTGAGTAGATCCAAACCGGTTTATAGAACTATCAGTACCTAGCCTTTGTTGAAATCCAGTTGTAGCACGACCAAGATCACGGTACAGATTTATAAGATCAAAAAACTGGGATTCGAAACTCCACCCAGATGTCCTTCTCAATAATGGATCAAGAAACTGCCTGAAGGAGTTAATTCGTTGCTCTTCAGTTTCATTTGTGCCCAGTTCAGACTCTTGTGACTCAGCAGCAGAACTAGTGCCATCATCCTCCACCTCAGGCTTAGCATCTTCAAGCAAAGCAATCTGCCAAAGAACTTCTCGCTGCACTCGTCCAATATCCTCCAGAACATCTTTGCTACCATTTCCAAATTCTGTTAGCAGTGCAGTTACCCAGCGGTTCTCTTTTGAGTCAGCAAGAAATAGAAGGAACTCGACAAGGAAAAGTGATGAAAAGATTCCATCATCTGGCATTGTCCTGGGATCAAGCAAAAAGGACCCAGAATCCATGCCAAATCCAGTCAAAGCTTTCTTTAAATGATCCCTAAGGGAGCCACAGAATGCATGTGCCAGAGGTGCAGAGTGGTGCTGGGTAAAACCCTTGAAAACCATAGTGCTATGCAAAGCTATAGACATTCCTTCTGATGATTGGACAATGTTATGCTGTAATAGAAGCCTCAGCAAAAATTCTATCCCTGACTTCTCCACAAATAACCGACATGTTTCCGCATTTTCCATTGTTCTGTGAAGCAGAACCATCATATGAAAAATACCTAGCTGGATGAACTGATCATTACTGATTCCTTCTGCACCTGAATCAACACCACCAACCAAACAGCAATGCCCTTCACTTTCCTTGTTCTCGGCATCCATTTCCATTGCAGTGCTGCCAACAACTTTCCCTGATGATGAGCAGTTACTGTCCGCGAAGGAAGCAATTTTATCAATAATCTCAATAATTAAATCAACACCAGTGCTTCTCAATGAAGATACATGACGCAAAAGCTCTTCCACTGCATTTGCCAAAGGAACAATGGCTTCATTCATCGCTAAAACATATTTTTTGCTGGTGAAGATATCAACAAGGAACCGTAAAGCAGAAGTTTCTTTCACTGCCTCTAAACCTTTTGCATTAAGACAGATGGCACCAAGACCATTAGGAACACATGTAAGAGCCTTTGAGGCAGGAAGAACTCCAGCTAACACTGAGGATAAAAATGCATCTGGAAGACCCATTTCATGCAAAACAGGAAAACAAGTTGGGTCTTTGTGAATAATCTCACTCATAACAGTCACAGCTGAGTAATAAATGTCACCTCCAAATTTATCTGCATTCTTGTATATCAGTGACAAAGTAGAAGGTAAGGAGCTATCATGGGAATTCAAGGATCTGGCATTGCCAGCAGGTGCATATGTGGCAGACCCAAGTGCCTTCAAAAGCACCTTGATGAGCCTCTTCTGCGAGTAGATATGATCATCACTGAATCTTGAACATTCACCAATGGTCACTGAATTATCAATTTCCCCGGCCAAGCCAATAATTCTATGTACTTCTATCTGTAACCTCTGTGCCAAAAGTTCTACTCCCCCCAATTCTCGAAGCAGTGACACAGCTGAACTGCTGTAATCCATGAGCTTCTGTAAGGCTTTCACGGCCAAATAGACAAGGTGCATATGACTGGGATCTGAGTCCTCCAAAAGTGGTAAAAAAGTGGGAACCATTCCAGACCCCCTAACATTGCTCCCTGAAGCTGAGGATGACACAATATGGAGCAAATAGAACTGAAGAAGTGCTTCAACAAAGGCAAGAGAGGATGGATCGTTGGAGTTCTTCAGCGACAAAACAGCTTTCTGAAGCACATTCAGGAGAATCATGCGGTTCCCTGCAGCAAAACTGATGCTAGATCCACTTAAAATCCGTGCCCGCTCATGTGATGCTGTATAAGCAGCTAACTGAGCACCTAAGGCCAGCATTGCAAGAGTTCTGATGGTTCCAGGAACAGTTTCTTCTGATCGCACAATCCTAATCAACTCATTTGTATACTCAGGTTCATTAGCAAAAAAGGAAGTCAGTTCATCATTCGCATCACCAGACTGAACAAGCACAATGAATGCGAGGAGGCAGATCCTGCTGTACAGCCTGCACACTCTAGGAGAACGAAAAGCCCGAGCATATCTGATTCTGGTCAGTAATGAGAATCGAAGGTCAGGAGGTACATTATACTGCTCAATGTACTGTTTCATCAACTGTAGGTCATCTTCTTTTTGTAAATGCAGGTCTGCTGTGTGTATAACTCTCAAACTAGAAGTTGTATTACTACTGTTTTCCATAGTATTTTGGGCAGTCGGACCATGCAATTCAAAATAAAGGGTTGAGCCAATTCGGTGTTGAGACTTGTCCAGTTCATTTTCTTCATCAGATGGGAACAAACAAAGCCCTTCTTCCTGTGTTCTTTCATTTGCCATAACACATGAATATAAGCCCAAGCCTTCCTCTTTACTTCCCCAGCCCTGTGCTAGAGACAGGAGATAGCTGTTTACTGAGCCACATCCAATCAACTTCCCACTTCCATGCAGCTTAGACGGATTGATTTTAACAAGTGCTGAAAGAGTCTCCAATGTAGCTATAAGAACCTCTGGATCTGTGGATGCTAAAAGGAGCTTGAAATGCTGATGGAAGTCACCAATATAAACTTATTAGAGAACAAACATTACAGAAGCTTTTGAAAGAGTAAAAAGGCATACAAACAAACTTTCAACATCCACACATTTTCAGGTGGCTTAAAAAAAGTGAACATCGAACGCCTATGAGCAGAATGCAACACTCAAATCAGACACATACCTCTAAGCCATCAAATGAACTCTTGTCATGGCAATTCTCTAAAATTATTTGCATCACTCGTAAAATTTGAAGAACCGCATGTTTTGGAAATGGACTATCATCTTCTGAAATATTATCTGATAATGAAAGGCCATTCCTACTAGACAAGTATGTCTTGAAGTATGTATCGAAATGCAGAAACAGAGGCCTCCAATGATGAAAATTCCCCTGAAGTTAAAGCAACAAATAAGATATATAATAGAAAAGGGGAGAACAAGTAATCTTTGTACTGCAGCAAAAAAATGCCTTTACCTTACTGTACTCCCACCGAAAGCCAGAAAGGGGTATGGCTATATCTTGCAATGGACTCTGGATCACCTTGTCAACGAATGCTTTAATTTTAGGAGGCTGCAAACAAAAACCATGGTCAGACTTTTTGAAAAACAAATCAGTGCAAACTACGCAACACCACATATATTATCCTCCAAGATTCTAGAGGGGCAAATCTCCCTCCTCGTGTCTGATGCACGGCAAGCAACTTATCTCAGAAAACTCAAAACTGAGTAATAGCACTAAACAAGATCATTCCTGCGAATAAACTGAGGTAAAGAAAATGCAAAGAAGAGTGGTTTTTCATATTCAAACAAGATAGTTAGGAATGCGACACTAGCAGTAAGACACCAGTCGTCAATACAAAATAAATAATGGATTAATTATAATTCTGATAGTAGCATAAAAAAACAAATAGTTCTCACTAAATGAGAGTATCCAGATAGTTCCAAAACAACTTATTCTCCTATTGACAAATACAGGTAAAGACTAAAGAGTCTGTTCTTGTGGCTTGACCTAGAATTGGCTGGTGTGATTTGTTTCATGATAAATAATTACCACAATGGAGCCAAGAAAAGAAATTCTTGTGACGGAAAATGGTATCTCAAAGAAGTATATAACCTTTAGTTGAAAAATGAATAATAAAATGCAATATAAGATTTCATTGAGATTAAAACTAGAGATTAAAAAAATAAGAATTTATGAACTTTGAAAATTCACCAAAATGAGTGAAGGGATTCGCATTGATCTTCATAAATTTTGGTTAGCAACATATCAAAATTTACATATAAGCAGGATTTAAAGATCACGATATTATTTTGTTACTTTATAATGACAAAAGGAATACACTGCTATATGAAGTTACACACTTCAAGAAACAAAGAAAAAATGACAATGAACATAAAATATCTAAATAAAATTTAACTTCACCAAAAAGGAACGAAGTAATATGTACAATAGGTTTTCAGGAAAAAAAATTGTTAGCCACCTATCCAAAATTTACAAATAAATATGATTCAGATACCATAATAATGCTTCATGACATCATGAGGACGCAAGGAATACACTGCTATTTAGCATCAATAGCATTTTAAGAAACATTGTGAAAAATAGGCAACAAAATAATGTAACAAGAAATAATGAAATCTACCAACAACTAATGTAACAGTGCAATAGCATTCAGATGTGGGCAAAAGTTAATGAAAATGAAAGTTAATAGGTTCAAAAAAATTCAAAATAATATCCAGAATCAATCATTTTAAATCATCTAAAGGCATTGGAGATAAGGAAAGGGCTTAAGATTTGGTATAAAACCAAATCCGAGCTGGAGTATACAGGTTCTCAATACAGAAAAATGGTCCAGTAGCTGCAAACTAAGCAGACACAGTAGATTGATTCAACAGCTGGTATTCAGTGGTATTTGTAAGCCATATCGTCTTGATTGTGATGTTATTTTCTTCATAGGATACTCTGTGCTTGTTATTTTGATCATATTCAATTCTTTATAATAGTATATTCTTTTTTTTATCCAGATAAGAAAAGAAAAAATTGGATTATTTAGCATTGCAGATCCTTAACTAACAATATTGTGCGCATGTCAGAGCAGTTAATACATACAACCAACTGGTCTGCAGAGAATATACAGACAACAATCTGGGCAATGTAAAACTTAAAATGCACAATTTCTTTCAAAAATTAAGGACAGTCACTTTAACAAGTATTGGGGATTTTTCTATAGTGCCAAACCACCTACTATTCATTATTCAAAATGGCATGCTATCTGTGCTTTTAATATGCACTCTGGAAGAAGACACCACTGCTTAGAGGTACAGGAATAAAATTGAAACTAAGCACCCTTCTAGGTGACAGTTACTTCTAGATACGCTATAAGGTATCACATTCAATGTCCAAACCTCAGCAGAACTAAAATATCCTTCTATCGGATAGCTACTTGCACATCCTATACAACACCATTACCAGGGATGCTCGACTGCAGAGACTCAATGTACTTTTCATGAGTTGATGTGAACAAACTTCCTCAGAGAAAAATTCTTGTGAAGAAACTCGGGCAAAAGCAGAGCATTTGTTATCTTTCTGTTTCTGGAATTCGACCAAACTTTAGACCCCACTAGAACTTTTTATTCAAATCCACTCAGGTACAATTAGACACACAGATCCAAAGTTTAATCCTTGGGTTTCAAGCAAAGGTGCTATAGTAACATGCTCAATCTCATGTCCCCTACTAGAAACTATCACTCTTACTCTAGAAAAAATCAACCAACCCCACATCAGCCTGTTAAACCATAAAGCTATTCAAACTCATTAAGCTATATTCAAATTCAAATAATAATTAAATTTAAATGACCAGCCAGAGACTATGCCAAAGATATATTTTATTATATGCAACCTCCTCTCCTACTAATAAACCAAGAAAAAAAAACTACCACTAACAGCAATTATGACTTTAATCACAAAGTCAATATGCAGTCACTGTAGTTAAAACTGATTAAACAGCCATAGAGCAACACCCTTTATTAAAATCCCACTATAATAATCAAACAGAACGAAAAAACCAACACAAAACCCTAATAGGTTCTTAAGATTTCAAAACCGATAGAAAAACCAGTAAAAAAATTAAACTTCAAAACAAACAAAAATAAGTAAATAAAAAGCTTACAGTTTCAGAGTCTAATTTAATAGATGGACCGATGATGCTATCACCGGACAAAAGCTGCCGTAGTCTCGATGGCAAACTCGATCGTATCGTTGCCATTAGGCTTCCACTTTATTACAATCTACCCTTTCAACTACTGCTACTACAACTGCAATATTAAGAAAATTAGAAAAAATCAAAATCAAAACCACAAAATAAAGCCAGAAATTGAGGGAGAAAAGGAATCGGAGAAGAATCTGAAAGAAATCCCTTAGATTGGTTGTAAATAAAGAGACAGAACTGAAAAGAAAAAATAGATCAGGAGAGAGGGAGTGACCTGAGAAGGATGCATACACATGAGGAGAGAGTGGAGTTAAGAGAAAAAGGCGAGAGATTGTTCTTCTTCTTCTTGCTTTTTTTATTTTCCAAGAGAGAGAGAGAGAGAGAGAGGCGAAACCCCAGAGCAAAGAGGAGAGGTGTGGTGTGGGGTTGAGTTTGTTTTGTGTGTTTGGAGTTGTGGAGGGTTGTCTTGGTTTTATAATACTCTCAGAATTGCGTAATTAGGATGCGTCTTTGGATTTGGACACCTAAATTATAACGTAGTCACTGTTCGTATTTGTTTATTTTAGTCCCTTCACTTTATAAAGATCTAAATTTATTCTATATATTTTTAATGTATGTTTCTAACTTAGTCCTTTATTTAGTTTTTTCTTTATTTATTATACATTTAAAGGTGAATTGTACATTAACCGATAACTAAATCTATTAATGAGTAGAGATTCTTCATAATTAAAGCTAGTCAAGGGATTAATTATGATATTCGAAGCTATAGGGACAGATTCAATATTTTCTGCAACTGTATGGACTTAACTGTAATTTACACGGTTATGAGGGATGGGTGTGTGCTTGGACAAGGGGACTTGACACATATACTCAAGCTAATCTTTCAAACGCCGGTTAAGAAATCTTTTGGTAGTTTTGTAATTGTTATATTTTAAAATATTTTTTTATTTAAAAATTTATTAAAATAATGTTTTTAAAATTTACTTTTTATATTATTGATAGTAAAAAAATAAATTAAAAAAATTAAAAAAAAAATTTTATACGCAAAAATATTCATACACTTTTAAAATACTTTATTGGTTTTATGTATTTTCAGTTTGCTATTTTATAAAGAGAAATAATGTTTTTTTTATTAAAAAAAAATTCCCTTTCTTAAGCGTTCACACAATCAAGATTCTTCTTCTAGCACATAGTCAATGGATTCAAGAATGGTTTATTTTCCTAATCGAATTAAGCACCGTGCTAGTTTTAGGGTTTTCCATTAAATGGATTTTGACACTTTTTTTTTTTTTTTACTAGAATTTGTAGTTAGTCAATGAATTAATGAGACGGTGCACTAGACTTTCTGGCTTTCTCTCTTTTTTTTATTAAGAAATTGTTTGCACTGTGTTTTTAAAAAATTTAATTTTTTTTACTAAAATTTAATATGTTTTGTATATTTTGGATCATTTTGATGTGCTGATCTCAAAAATGATTTTTTAAAAATGAAAAAACATCATTGGCATGCATTTTGACACGAAAAATTATTTGATAAGCAACCACAACCACACTGTCAAGCTAGTTCTAAGAGAAAGAGAGAGAGAGAGTACCCCTCATTTTTTATTACCCTTTCTTATCCTAAAGCTTTCAACACCTCTTTTCTTTGTGTGGGATCCAAATCTTTCCATCTTATATGTATTCTAGTTGTTTACCCCAAGTCTTGCAATTGTGCCCAACAATAGTGGCTTGTTGGGCCATTTATATAAATTGCACCGGGAATGATATGATATTCGGATCCGAATAAAATCCGGATCCTAACAGTATGGGTGAGTGGTAATAAGAGCATGATCGTGTAATTCATGCTTGACTCGAGATGATAGATTGCCCAATGCCTCCTTTTACCACATATCTGTTCTAATGATTGCGGCAATGTTTAGTAACTCGTGGAGAATAGTCGACAATATGTTTCATCAAATCTTTATGAATATTGTTGGAAATGTCAAAGATAGCACAATCATGCTCCAATTTATTTTTTCTAGATTAATATAGGTGTCCATACCAGCTTGTGCGCACCTCGAATAATTTCACGGGCTCTGAAGTTAACGACCATGTAAGCCTCTAGTAACTTTGAGAAAACTTGAACTCGTGATCATTGGAGAGCAAACTCAAGGCTTGCTCCGAATTTTACATAGCAAGGAGCGCTAGTTTTTGTTCGATTTCGCACCACATGATATTGAGCAAACTGCAAGCTCAATTTCGTATACATGGCATGATAGAAGGTGAGTAAATCACTAGCGGGGTCCAGTCCATCGATTCAGTCATATAATAATAAAATTTAAGAAAAAAAATTGAAAGCCAAAGTGAATTCATTGTTTTTTGGTCTGAAATAGTATAGTTGTTTTTTTACATGACTTATTAGTTATTATGAAATTAATTAAGAACAATTTGATATTTTATTTTTTAAAAAGCATGGTGTAGAGATTGTATTGCTCTTGAAAGCAAAGTTTGTTGAAAGGTGATCCAGAGCAATTTGGTTTTTTTTTAGGCATTGTAATAGCCCAGCACAACCTGCCATATATTGTCTGCTTTGGGTCTTATCGCTCTCACAATTTTGTTCCTAGTGACGCGAGCTCACTTCTGAGCTTGATGCCCCAAAACGCGTTTGACAAGTTTGCAACCAACACTCTTAATAAGGTCAGCTACTACTCCATCACCCGTCGATATGGGATGTTACAAGCATAATGTAAAAACTATCATATCTTTAAAAGTTAGACTTCTCAAACTTGCAACTAGGAGTATTTTTGTATTTTCAAATTAATTTTTGAATGATTAACAAGTAGACATGGTTTTTTTTATATAGATATAGATATTAATTTAAAAAGAAAAGTAGTTGGCGTTGGCAATACGTGAGGCGCCACTCCACGTCGAAACTCCATCTTACACGATAATGTTTGAAGCGTCTTGTCGTGATCTTCTTAGTGATGTGACGTAGTGGTTGGGCTCTAGTGAATTTTTTTCTTCTCCTCTCTCTTTTCTCTCTCTTCTCTTTGTCAAAATATAAATGTGACGTTTCAGTTTTTTTTATCCATTTTGGTTCTCATTAGTTTGATTGTTATTTATTTTGTTTTTTATATTTTATATTGATTTTTTGTTCAATTTCATCCACCATATGGTTTCATTTAATTTTTATATGAAATTTGACTATAATTCTTTTAATTTTTGTTTTTTAATATTTTTATAATTGGTTTTTTAAACTTTTTCCCTCGGCATTTGACTTCAAATTATTTTTACATCAAAAGTAGTTCTCATTCTGTTCATTGCATTTTTTTAATCCTTTTTCATTGCATTTTTTTTTATTTTATCCATTGGTATCTTATTGATTTAGAATTTTGCTTTATTATTTTATAGGGTTTGACTTTTATAGGGCTAGCTCATGGCTAGTGACGAGGGAAACTGGTTTTGAAATTCATCACGAGTTAACTTTAACCTATTCAGTTTCTTTTTAAAATTAATTGTTTTTTCAGTTACATCATTTAACACTTGATTTATTGAGAATTTGTCCCCATGCTTTTGTTTTCATTTTTTTTATGAAGTTATCTCAATCATGTACTCATCATGGTCACATGGTTAATAGGTTGACTTGGATTTTTTTTGTTGCCTTTTTTTATTTATTATTTTTCAGTTCACCCTTAAACATTGATTGTTTGATAATCAAACCTTATAATTTTATCTAGTTCTTTTTTTAACAGTGTTGCCCTAATATCACAACCAAGTTATAGATTTAACATGTTAACTCGGGTTGGGTTTTTTTTAATGTTTTTCATGTTGTTAATTTTTTTACAATTTATTTATTGTCATTGTATTTTTTTATTCATATAATATTAGTTAAGTTAATTAACCTAGTCGAGTCAATGATCAGAGTCTTGGATCTTTTTTGTTTTTTTTAAATATTTGCACCACCTCAACATTTTTTTTATATTGAAAAAAATTTGAGCTTCATAGTTTTATACAGTTTCTTTTGACAGTGTTGCCCTAATATCATGATCAAATTGCAGATTTGACATGCTAACCTAGATGGGCTGGAGTTGGATTTTTAAATCCTTTTTACGTTGTCAGTTTTTTTCTTTAGTTTATTTATTGTCATTGCATTTTTTATTCGTATTATACTAGCTAAGCTAATTAAACTCAGTCAAGTCGGTAATTCGAGTCTCAATTTTTTTTTCTTTTTTTAAAATATTTGCTTGGCCTTAACATTTTTTTTATATTGAAAAAAATTTGAATTGGCCTGCCGCATAGCATAATCCTCTGTCTATTTTCTTTCTATCCAAAAATCAACTTTCAACGAGAAGTTGCTAACCCTTGAAGAATTATAAAAGGGGTTTAGACCCCATTTGTTTTTGCATTTTAAAAGCATTTTTGAAAAAAATTATATTTTTTAAATTCTTTTCTCTACTTCAAATTAATGTTTTTTGGTATTTTCATATTGTTTTGATGCACTGATGTCAAAAATAATTTTTAAAAAATAAAAAAAATATTATTTTGATACATTTATGAACGAAAAATACTTTAAAAAGCAAATACTATCACACTCTCAAACATTCTCTTAACTTGGACTACTGAATAGAGGCGCTTGCATGCCACAAATATGCCATCATGGCATGCCATGGATTCCTTTTATAGTTATAGGTTACAATCGGGGATTGATTTGAAAAAAACAAAAAAAATTATCATGTCGAGTCAATTATTTTTTAAAAGATAACATTGTTTTTTTTCTTAGTGTGAATTCAACGGGTTTTGACTATTTCGATCAAGTCAACAAAGTTATTTAAAACTCAATAAAATCTATTATGTTTTGTTAGGTCAATGACTCGTATGATTTAACTATAAATCTAATAAAAACCAGACCCTAGCCAAGCTCAAAGTTTCAAATTTTCTAAATCAAACTATTAATCCGAGCTAGATTTAACAACTATGAATTCACTTGTGTTTTCCACTATCAAGCACAATAAAGAAACAGTTGAGGTAAAAAAAGGTTTATTTGTGAACTGTGGTTGTTAGCCTAGTTGTAAGAACTAACATGATAATTTGGGTTAAGACAGTGAAAAAATCGAATTTTTTCACAAAAATAATATTATTTTTTTTTTTAAAAAAAAAATTCAAAACTTGAGTTGATGCGTTCAATTTCCAACCTACCCTATTACCTGGATTTTGATCCATGTCTGGCTCCTAGATGATAATGTCGTGTAACCATGGTTGTGAGTGGAATATAAGGAAGTTACAAACGAATATTTCCAGCACGCTAGCCCAAGGATCCCACGAATAAACCCTTTTTCATCTTTAACCTCTTCCTTTTCTCATTCTCGGCTTTCCATTTTTTATATACATCAGCAGGTCCACAAAACGTGTCATGTGTGCGCAAGAAAAAGTCTCCTCCTATCACTGGAAGAGGAAAAGCCCGAAACAGGTAGAGTAAGAATAATTGTTTTTTTTTTTTTAAATAATTTTTTTAAAAATATATATTTTTATTTTAAATTAATTATTTTTAATATTTTCAAATCATTTTAATGTGTTAATATCAAAAATATTTTTTTAAAATAAAAACTATTATTTTAATGTATTTCTAACCGAAAAATATTTTAAAAAACAACTGTTACCACACTTCCAAACACTCTCAAAATCATAGAAACCAATCTAATTAACTGGCAAAATCTCAACTAGTATAGTAATCGGGTCTCTAGACCCAGGCGTGCAGGTTTGCAGATTGTCAATTATGCCATTCCCCAGCGCCATACCTCAAAAAATTTGAACGAACTATTTTGTTCCCAACCATTCTTTTAATGCTAAAATTTAATATGTTTTATATGTTTTTGATCATTTTGATGTGTTGATGTCAAAAATAATTTTAAAAAAATAAAAAAACATCATTGACATGTATTTTAACATAAAAAATAATTTAAAAAGCAACCGTAACCACACTGCCAAACAAGCTAAAATATATCTCATGAAAAAACCAACCTCACTCCTAACTATATACATAACAAGTTTATTTAATAAAAACAATCATTTTATTATCCTGCTTCAATCCACAATGGCCAATGACAAACGATAAAAACTCCACGCCATTTAAGTTTTGTTATAATATCAATTTAAAGGGATCTGTTACTTGCACAGATTGAGGTGATTAATGTACTTAGATTGTGTGAAGAGAAGATATAAACAATAACGAGCAAACAAAACCTGATAATACCTTTACCATCCAATACACATTCAAAAAATCATTCCCAACAATGAGACGAAAGAGCATTTAACCTTCTAAATCATCACTGTTCATTACTTTAATTACGTAACATAATAAAAGTTCCTTTTTCTAATCCTATTTATTTGCTGATAAGTAGTTTTATTTAAAAAGTGAATTCTAAAAAAGTAAATTATTTATTGATATTTGATAGTGTAATGAAAAATAAATTGAAAAATATTTTTCAGTATTTGGTTATGTTATGAAAAATAAGCTGTAAAATAACTTATTAATGTTTTATTTATTTTTTAAATTTATTAAAATAATGAGGAACAAATCTTACTAATTAAAAAGTTGAATGGAAATGAAATTGAAAAAAAATATAATTTCTTAAATTATCTCAAATAAAATAAATAATAATCAAAATAATAGAGATCAAATCTAACAAATAAAAAAATTGAAAGATGGAGAAATTAAAATAATAATAATAATTACCATTTTATAAATTATTTCAAATAAAATAAGTAACAATCAAAAGAATGAGGATCAAATTTGATAGATAAAAAATTTTAATTAAAAAATGATAATGAAAAAGCAAATAACAATCATAAAAATGAGGACCAAAATTAATATAAAAATCAAATTTTAAGAGATGAAATTGAAAAAAATATTAAAAACAAAATATATATAGCAATCAAAAGTTTGAGGATCAAATTTAATATAATCAATAAATAATATGACATTTCTAAATTTTTCACAACTTACAGAAAGTGTTTTTTATACAAAATAAAAGGAAAATACTTTTTTGAAAACCAAGTTAAATTTTTTTTAACTGAAAAATATTTTTTATTGATCAATTTTTTTAATAATAAATAAATACTGAAAAGTTTAAAAAGTTTTAGATCATTAGAACTTGAAACACGTTTTTATCTGTAACTTCTTGTAAATTCAACGTGATTTTAGTGATATTTTCCATGGAATCCTGTATATATATATTTTTTAAGATTTTCGCTCAATCCAACCAAACAATCGCTATTTTATATAATTTTAAAGAAAAGTATAAATTTAAAAATAAATAAAGAGTTATTTTTTCTTTGAAGCCGTTTATTTTTGTATTTTAAATTAATTTATTTTAGTATTTTTAAATTTTTTTAATGTATTGATGTAAAAAAAATAATAAAATATTATTTTAATATATTTTTAAATAAAAAGTATTTTTAAAAATAACTGTCGGTCTCAAATACTATGATGCAGCTGGCGATAGTTCTTCTCCAGATATTCAAGGATTGCGTGCGAAGGATGACGAGTAGGCGATAGGTAGCTAAAACTCTCCTGCAGAGGCCAGAGGGGATGCCAGTCGTGACTTCTATCACGTGCGTTTGTGGGCTCCCGTTCAAATTACTAGAGGAGTTACTCGCTTTTTCAACAAGAGCGACTCCAAAAGAGGCCCAAAAGAAATCACTGAAAAGAATGGCTTTCATGCGCATCAAATCCTCGAAGGAAGAGGCCGTGTTACTCAAAGCATTAGTTGGATCAGGTTATAAATCCTTGATAGCGTCAGTGCGTCCATGCCCGTAGATCACGGGAGTATTAACCCATAACTTCAGAACTACGAGCTGCGCGCAAATGAGAAATTTCTCTCGACGGTGCTATTTCTTGGCTGTTGGTAATGCAACCTTTCCTTGAAATACACTGGAAGGAATTGTTCAGTGAATAAAAAACATGCCATTCATCCTAAGGAAAGAAAGAAGACACAGGCACCGTTTTCATATATTAGATCGCTGTGCTCTAAACCAAATATCTGGAGATGCCTACTAATATTGGATTCGTGGTCCTGCCTAAACCACGTATACTGCTCCATCCTTTACCACTCATTCAATATCATGGGGGCGACCGTAAAGATTTTCTGTGGTTTTTCCAATCACTGGAGTTGTCTAAGACAATCTTCTCCTCTTTATCAGTGAGAGCACTGCAATGAGTACGATAGGTATTATATTGATTAGCATCACCGGAGAAAAAGAATATGCAAAACAAGTTTTTGCATGTTCCTGAATCATCACATAACATAACAAAAAAACCCAAACAGCTCAGGCTGTTTACTGTGGAAATGAAACAGTAGATTCAGTTGTGCTATAAATGATGAATGATGCCCAACAAGAGGACAGATGAGTTGCCATGCACACCACTAAAAACAGAGATTTCCTCGAATGTTGATCACAGCCAACAAAAGGCTGCTGCAGAACCGACGATTATACTAGCAGGGAGGTCATTTGAGTCCCAAGAAATTCTGCAATGAGTTCCTAACCACCAAATAAAATGGAGGACCACATGCCATATAAACGAATTATTCCATCACCTAATTGCGAATATTCTACAGCTGGGTTAGTCTGCCGGCTTCTATTAATCAATGAAACCCAAAATCAAAGATTTTCTCAGATGTTGAGATGCAATTAATGAATACATATAAGAGGACGCACAGAACCTTCAACTATATTTGGGTTCCAAGTAAATTTGCAATGAGATCTTAACCACCATATATTTATCACTAGTGATGTGGATGACATGACAGATTAATGGATTTCTCCAAGACCTAGTTGTGGATATTCCAGGTTAGCCAAATTCAGCAGTTTCAACTTTGGAGACCCCAGACCGAAGGAGATTAAAAAGATAAGAGCAGTTTTTATCTATTGCGCCAATCTAAAAACAGAATTTCAGAAACAGACCTGTCATAAAGCCCAGCACCAGCATCATATCCTTCCGGATCTTCACCATTTGAGTCCGACCTGAATATTATGGAAGGCTTGCTATATAGGCCTATATTCTTACTCAGATAACCAGTACCTGGAAACCAGATTCATATTTGAGTTTAGAAGGTAACATGTGTATACGATTTTCTTTAATCACCTAAATTTAGTAAGCTGACATGTTAACTAAAAACCGATAAAGATAACCTAGCCTTCATATCGAGGAAAAAGGAGCATATAGTGAAGGCATATAAAGAGGATATGGAATCACAAGAGGAAACTTCAAATTGCATTTTTTGGCAAAGAAGCTCATGGCTCGTCCAGGATATGCCCCCACCAAAGTCTCTCCCAAGCCCTTCACAATCTTTGTTTGGATTGACAGAATCAGATGAGATACCCGACCATCTACTTAAAACAGAAAGAAAAAGGCTTGTATCTCACAGGTATACCCGATAAGGGATTCTTTGTTTGAATTACAAAAGCATAATCACCGCAAACGACTTCTTGGATCAATACAGCCATGCATAGATTCTCATGATTCAAGTTGGCTTTCCTACAACTAACATATGCTATTTCATTCCATGCCATTTTGAAGCCCAAACCTGTGGAGAAATAAAAACAATTATATCCCCTGTAAATGGAATCGCTTTCTTTTTTCACCTGAAAATCACTGTAGCAGATTATGCCAATCCAAAAAACTTCAGTAATGCTCTAACCTTATGAAATTCATGTTGAGTTCTGTTGTTTTGAGAATTCACAGAGGAAGATTTGAGCTCCTCTTTGCACCAGCCCATAACCTCTCATATATGTCACACACACTGGCATGCACACACAAGAATTTATACTAAATACAAGAGAAAAAAAATTACATTTGCAGGGCCTAAGGAATGACACTGTCGCTCCAAAATAGATCAGAAAATGGGAAATTAGCCATGCTGTCCACCCAAAAAAATAATGAATTGTGACCCTCAAAAACGAACCACATGATACAGCAGGAGTTCTAGGAAAAAATACCTAGGAAAAAAATACCATCTTTATAGCTTGCCAAGCACAAGTCCACCTTTATCGCTTTCATCACCTGGCCAGGATACTCTTAATTTCTCATGTTGCTTTTAAGTTCGTAAATCTACTAAGAATTTCAAAATATAACAAATTCACAATGAAAATAGAAATTTTGATAACACACACCCGTTAAGACACTTCGAAGAGTTTTTTCTTTCAAAGGAAGACAAAATTTCTGTAATCATTAAATCAACTGAACTTCCACAAGGAGTAATTGATATTAAGAGTGACACTTGTTAGGAGATGAATAAATAAAGCATGTGATATCAAGGCAATAGGTTGTAACCTGCAGTTAGCTAGATAACTGATTATTAGGTGTTGTTTATATTGACAACAATAAGAAAAACAGAGAGCACCGGCACATGTTTTCAGAAAGGGGAAAGCCTGATCCCCCTTACTTATAGAGTGGCAATTTAGTTTTGTTACCGATTTCCATTTCGAATATCATAAGTCAGAAGCCTGTGGCAGTTACCGATTTCCATTTTGAATATCATAAGTCAGAAGCCTGTGGCATCATTCAAGGATAACCATTACTGACAGAAACCATTTTATAGGAAATAAGCACACGTACATATGAGTAAGCGGTCAAATCATAAAAAAAATAGTACCAAAGACAAAGTGCACAGATTTGTTGAATAGCATCTCGTATTGCTTGCAGTTTAATAACATTTCCACCCAAAGAAAGTTTTTAAAAGCTTGAAATGCTTTTTGCTATATCCTGAAAGATAAATTAGGGCATCAAAACTGAGAAACAGAGAGCAAAACCAAATACTTGTTGCATTAACAGGGAGCAATGACATAGTATGTCTCACTTCAGCAAAGTATGCTGATGCCACCTACTTCACTGAACATTTTGTAGTTGGGGAGAAAATTTAAAGTGAAGGGCTTAGCTTGAATATTGAAAAGGGCACTGACCCAGTTAGTGGATACAAAACAATAAAGCTAAAGTGTGATGGTGGCTGAGAGTTTATTTATTAGAGATATCAAAGAAGCACTCTTGAATTAGTCATACTATGCTTCTATTTAATCTTCTCTGTCTTTAATCTGGAGGATTCCTGATCTCCACCTTGTACATTTTTCTTTCTTTCTAACAGAATCTCTTCCTCTAGAAAAATATCTGATCCAGCAGTTCCCACTAGGGATTTTTGTCATGTAGTTTCTGGTTGGCCTAAACCAATGTCATTCTTGAGCATAAGCTAGCAAGCATCTATTCATTTTCCTGAGAGAAATCGCAACTGTTTACGGTCTAGCTTCTGCCAGTATTCTATGATTGCTTGTTGACAACTTATTGGAACTAATTGAAAATCAAGAGTGCATCTCCATTGATATTATCCAGAAAGAGGAAGGACGAAAGTTGGAATTACAGAGAAAGGAAGTTAAGAATTTACGTATTTTATAGTTTTGTGAACTTTGAAAGGAACTCAACTCCATTCACCTCCTCGTCTCCCGGTACTCCAATAGTATTCACTAACTGCTGCCCGGGGGAAGAAGTACATTTTATAATGTGTGTGTGTGTGGTGTTAAAAGGCAGCATAATTGATTATTGGAGCCATAGAAGGTAACCGTGTTTATGAGGCAACAGCAACTATCTGCAGATCTGGCAAATTGACAATCAATCCACAGCATACCTGCAGCGCACTCAATAACTAAAATCGCTGAGCACTCTAATCATGTTTCAGATATCAAGATAGGGTGCAACAATAAGTGCACCATGCTCAGGAGGCTTTAACTCTCGACACATTATAACAGGCTTGTGGTTGCACGAGGTATATTACCAATACAAGGGTCAACATGTAAAGCCTCGTTACTGAACCTGCCTAAGATTCAAGCATTGTGATAAAGGCAGCTGTATTTGGCTGTCAAGCTCCTAACTTTTAAGTTTGCAAGCAAGGAAAGGCACATCATAACAAGAGCCAAAAAAAATTAAAATCTGTACATATGGGCATCCATCATATAGGCAAGACCAGTTATCAGAATTTAAACTTGAGCCTAGGAAATTCTTATGCTTTCTCATACTTGAGCTATTTCAGTGCTGGTAAACGTTTCACTGGAACTAAATGAATAAAAACCCATTTCATAATGATGAAAATATCACGATGTATAAGTCACACAGCATCTATGATAAGCAAATATTAGTAGCGCATAAAGATTGAAAGACCAGAAAGGACTTTCCCTCTTAAAAGTGATATTACCTTGTTAACATCTTCTGATAAAACAGTCTAGAAGGTTCCAAATGGGAGGGCAACGGAATCGGAATCTTAATCCATGATGAAACCCTTTTTCTTAGTGTCTGTTTGGTATTGTGGTGCAAAGTGTTTTTCACTTGAAAATGTATCAAAATGTTTTTTTTTTCAGTTTTTTTTATATTAGCATATCAAAATCATCTAAAAACATTAAAAAGAAAATCAATTTAATGCCTTTTCAAGGCAAACACACTTTTGAAAAGCACCTCAAAGCACGCACTCCCAAACGGAGATTTAAGAATTTGACACTGCAAGATTTTGCACCAACCTGCACAAGGCAATATTAGAACATCCTTGCTTTAAAGACTTATCAACTGTGTTGTAATTGTTGACAACAACTTACACCCACTGTTGGAAAAATCAGATGAGCACAGCTGACCCAGCTTGATTATGTGTCATCATATTAAAATAAGATATGTACACAAACACTTCAAATAAATATATTTAGACATCATTTTGTAGTTTCTCAATATTATTGGCTTTGTGTATAAGTCAACGTTTCTTCCGGTACAATTTGATATCACTTAACTGATGAAGTCTAGTAATTTGACAATTTGTTATTCAGGAAATGAAATTCCAAGTTAGTTGTCAGAATTAGAAGATGGGGGGCCTTCTAAACGTATGTAGTCATACATGATTCCTTGGAAAGGGCTGGTGGCCATAGTTTGAGTCAAGAAAATAGTATTATCCTCTTCCACGAGCTCAGAACCTGGCACTTCTATGTTGTAAAGCCAATAGAGTCCATGAATTCCATGTCTCATAATTGTGTTGTCATGCCCAATTACTCCAGTTGACCATGGATTTGTTTCTAGACTATTGATGCGAACCTTAAGAATAAATTAATATAGGTGATTAAATAGTAAATTATATCCGGATAAACCAAAAGGAAATGAAAGGAGTTACAAAAGAAGAAGAAGAAGAAGAAGAAGAAGGAGAAGAATGATACCTGCAATTCAGCAACATTTGCAGTTGCAAGTGCTAATCGTAGTTTGTATGATCCACTGTTTTGTACATTGTCAAGTTTGAACTTGATCTGCCATGTAGTTCCTTGATATGAATTGTCATCTTTCTTCCTGAAATGCTTGGAAAGCTTGTTAATTGAGAAAAAAACATCAAACCCCATGAACAACAGAGCTACAGATGACAATCATTTTTATGATGCAAGTGTCTTGGATTCATTTCCCTCTCAAAACTTTGTCTGTCAATCTGATGAAGAAAAACATGTAGGATGAATCAAACCTTGTAACTTGAGCGAAGAACCAATCTTTTGCGTGGTCACTTGTACCAACCGTGTAAACCAAATCTTCATCAGGGTATAAATCTGCATACCTTTCCCATAATCCGTACTGCCTGAACCTGAGAAGAGAAAAGAAAATGAAGATTTCAAGTGTAAATTATCTCTGAAGATTTCACATTAAACCATATGTTAACAATCAACTCCCATAATTTAAATGTTTAAATTATCTGCATTAAGGAGAGAGAACCTGTCAGGGTGATTGACATAAAGTTCATTGATATACTTAGGATCGGGGTCAGGAACGTAGAATTCTGCGGCAGAACGGTTCGGTATGCCTATTTCCCACAATGTAGGGCCATCTCTCGGGGGCTTGTATATAACATCACCCAAGTCCAGATCACAACCTGCCACACAGTGAAATGGACAAATCCTAAAGCATCGGAATTTAAAAGGTAACTCATATTGGCAGGAAAGACGTTCATTAATTATGACAGAAAACCGCACCTGGTGTTATGGTAATAACTTCATCATTTCGGTAATCTCCAATAAAACCAGGAATCCATGCATAAAGATTATAGTCACCAGTTCTTATATCGTTAATGGAAAAATATCCTTCTGGATCTGCCTTAGTCCAGAACTGATAGCCCTGGAAAATGAACCACATGTATAAGAACATAATGATATTCCGAAGTAATGAGGCTAACTTGTCTTGCTCTACTTCGACAATTAATCGGAAAATGAGCTGTTTTATTCTGGACAGTTTTGTCTAGATCTTTGAACTAGCTTATTAAACAGTCTCAGGGTAATTAATAAAGATTAACATAGAGCTAAAAAGGGCTAAAATTATTTCTTCAGTACTGACAGAATAAATTTACCTTGCATTCTCTTTGCCATGATCCAATATCTCCTGGAGGTGCCAACCCCACATAGGCACCATTGCCTGGTATACAGTAATCACTAATAAACCTGGACAAATTTAGTTATTACATCAAGCTCAGATTAAATACATATCAAGCCTTCAAATTAAAGCCTGGAAAATGAATATCTCTACCTGTCTTGAACTTGCAATCGACCATTGACGCAACCACGTTGTTCTGATGATGGAAAATCCTCTGAAGCTGGGAAACTGTAGGGCCAATTCTGAACTTCAATTAACATCTGAATATTTAACGTGCATTAGTCCTTGTTCATTACAAGATTTTAGTAGCATAGTTTGTCTAGGAAAAGGAATATGGAGTTTCTTTGAGTCTTAGACCTGTTTCTTGGCATCCTCCCATAGCCAACGTGGTTCATTTTGATCATCCAACAAAGTATTGAGATAGATAAAAACAGGGCCAAAAACTTTCTTCCATGGCTCACCCGGTTTTAGTTTCAGCACCATATCCTCCCCTGAATAATGGGCACTAAGAAACATCTGATTTTAAAACATTTTAATCAGGTACATGAGCTGGATATCAATCCTTGAAGAAAAGTTCCAAGTGAGAACATAAATCACTGCTAAACATCTTAGTCCTAGAGCGGAAGATCTCCATTTTTTCTTAGAGTCCAAACTACTTACAGCAAGACTGATGGGACCAACATGAGAGCTAAGGTTTTGCTTTAGAGGTCCTCCAGATCGGAACTCGTTGCTGGGTGTGATTTGCCAAAATCCAACGGGGGGGTTGAAGCATATCCATCCATGAACCTGAAGATCTTTATTTTCGCATGAGTATTGGTATTTATCATCCACCTGCACTTCATTACAGTCAAAACTGAAATGAATATATATGATGACGTGATCATTTGAGGTCAGAGTAACTTCAATCGAGAAGAAATTAAGGAATTCCTTATAGTGAATTTACAGCAGCCTATTTGTTTGTGTGACACTAGCCCTGCTTCTTGGCCATAACAATGAGTACACAGCAGATAGTTGTGTAAAACTGTTAAACATGGAGGGAGGATTGTGAAGAATTATTACCTCTCCTTTGAATTCAGCCTCCACAGGATTGACAAGTAGGACGGCTTCAGGGTAAGCAAGGGGTTCGCCTCTTTTTGGTAACCGGTCCTCTGGTAATGGCATGCATCTTTGCCTGTTATCGGCCACTGCCATGTAGTGAAACCTATTTGCTCAAAACAAAAGAAATCACTTTAAAGTTCACTTTCTTTTGCTTTAGATATGGTTTATAGAGCTTGAATCCATCCTAAACGCAGTTAGTAGGCTTGATAACTACTGAAGTGACTAGAATTGCGGACACAATTTTATTACAGAATAAACTAGAGTAAACTTCCGTACTTGTCCTTCCTAAGCTTGAATACAATCCTGGTCTGGGGAAGGTTGAAAGCGGGCCATTCCTTGAAGTGCTCATAAATGGCATAGGAGTAGAAGCCAGAGGAATTACGAAGCATAATAAACCTGAAAAGCCATCGTTATTGTTAACATTAACACAAGCCTAGGTCGCCAGCTTTTTTAACCTTTGTCACGTCTACTGAGATGAAAATATAAACCAGTGCCAATTACCTCTTGTCTATGTTCAGGGGAGCAAGCTTGCCCTCTAGTGAAGGATCCCACATTCTAGTGAATGAGATTTCTACTTGTTCCTCATTTTCTACCACCACTCCAAAACTTTCTCCTTTAATCCTGAATGGTGGCACATACGAGGAAGAACTTAGGTAACTATAACATTGTGGTACCAAACTGAAAGAGGAAATGTGACAAGAAGGAATTGGAAAAATGAAGTGAATGTAGCGAGTAACAAGGCAAATAACTCGGAATGAAAAACCCAGAAACATCATTATGGAACCAGTTAAAAAGAAAAGCAATTTCATACGCATCGGATGTTCCCGTGGTTCCTGTGCTTCCTTCTTTACTCCATACAAGATCCCAATATCTGCATATTCCGACCAGTAGTATAAATATCTGGCAACTGAACCCACAGATAAATATCGTGATTTATGTTTAAATGTCATGTACCCTCTATTGGATTCATGATTGAGAACTTCAAGTAAATTGCTGATGCCATTATATTGTATTCCAGTGACAATTCCCTCTGGTTTGGATAATGTGACTTGGAGAATGCCATTATCCATCACCACCTGCTTGCATTAAACAACAAATTTCCTCAAGTGTCGCGTACAAAATTCAGACCAATCCCATTTTACTTCCTATTTGCATCTTTCACAACTTATGGTTGCACGTAAAAGTGAGAAACATAGAAAAAAATACGCAAAAGATAAAAGAAAAAACAAGGCAGCATGCAAATCGAATTACATGACGTTCTTGGATATGCAACTGCACCCCTTGGTTTGACATGATGGAGCTCTTATGAAGCTGTGGAGCCTCTCTGAGGTATAACGATTTTGATCTTGTAACTGAGGCAGCAGTTAATTTTCTAAGCAAACACAAGCACGGGCCAATATAAAAGGTCTGATCTCAAGTCTTACCTCTTCAATCTTAATGCAAAGGATTGAGGTTATATGACTTGTAAGAGATCCATATATAATTGCCTTTGGTTCACTTAGACTAGGGGCCAAGCATTCTTTAGGAGCTTGGTGTATTTGCAAATTCTTTACTCAGTCGTCACCACTGCTTGGCGCATTATAGAACCTTTCAAGATCCGCCATGTGCAAAAGTCATTGGCACACATCAGAAGTCATCGACATTAGACAATGTGTGAGCCTAACGCCACAACCAGCGCTTAGGGGCCTACAGGATATGGATGATATCATGATGCTAACCAAGGCTTGTAACACCATGAAATACACATGAAGAAGATATGATCTGTTCAAATTGTTTAATGTGTTTATATCACAAGCATGCGTGTAGAATCTGTCAAAGGGAATCTGTCTTGGCAAATTAAACCTTTAATTTGCTTGTAACCTTTATTTTGCTTGATTCTCAAAATGGCTGGGAAGCACAATCGAGAGATGAGGAATTATACCGTGATGATATTGGGACTGAAGCTCATGTTATCTTTCGTAGGTGGAGGAGCTAACCAGTATAAAGATAGATAAATAAGATTTTAAAAATAATTTTATATTATTTTCTCAATTTTTTTTTAAAATTGAAATTTGTATATGAATTTAATTTTCAATGAACAAAATAGAAATAGTAAAATTTGATATTACTAGTCGATCATTAAGGTTTCCAAAATTTCAATTAAAAAATCTAAGTTATTAAGAGCAAGATAAAAAATAATTTTTATATTATTTTTTATTATAAAACGTGGCCTCTCCAAAGTCCAGTGAAGGACTAAAAAAGTCTACTAAACACCCAAGCCCACCCCTTAAGCACGTTGCTCTGTTTGAGAAGGCCCTAGTTCATGATTGGATTTCTTTCTCTCTGAGTATTCTTAAGCACGTTTCTGCTTATTTTGGCGAGTATTCCGTTTAATTTACACAATCACTTTATTTCTGGATGATGAATGAATATCCGGAGGGTATTTGAGATTTTAATAAGAATTATGGTTTAAAGTGTTTTTTCTATTAGAAATATATTAAAATAATTTATAATTTTTAAAAATTTATTATTGATTTCAACACGTCAAACGATATAAAAATATATAAAAAATTAATTTTAAATAAAAATAAAATTTAAATTTTTTAAAAAACACCATTTCAACTACATTTCTAAATACTATTTTAATGATTGATTTTAACTGAGAAAAATTTGAGTAGCATTTTTATGCCAAGTTCGGACGAATTTTTACAGCATCCTCCACTTCAATTCAAATCACACTTTCCCAAGAAATAGAGGGTAGCATTTCAATTATTATTATTATTGTTTTGTCACCAACATAAAGGAGTGCTGGGAACCTAACACAGGAATCCCCAATAATTAACTAATTTGGATATGCAGTAAGGTAGCCTGTCATTGGCACGCTCTTATACAGTATTATGACATATAACGGGGAACTATCACAAATCGAAGAAGTTTTTATTACCAAGGAAGAAGGAAAGACGTTCATTATACAAGATTAAAAAAAAAAAGAATAAAGGAAAAGAACAATAAATTCCTTGTGCAAACATTCCAAGTTGATGTTTTATCCTTCCTGTCGAATGTTGAAGAAAGATAAAATCAAAGTGTCTCCTTGGAATCAGGTGGTGGAGGGCCTTCTAAGCGAATATAATCATACATGATGCCCTGCAAAGGGCTGGTTCTAGGTGTTTGTGTCAGAAACACGGTATTTTCTCCTTCCACAAGCGTAGTGCCTGGCACATCTACATTGTAAAGGCGGTAGAGGCCATGGACTCCATGCCTTGCTATTGTGTTGTCATGCCCAATTTCTCCGGTTGAAAAATGGGGAGGATCTATTTTTGGATCGTTTATCCGAACCTTTTAAAAATAAAAACAGTACTGTAAAACCACAGGCAAAGAAAGTTGGTGGAAAAAACATTGAAAGTAATCATACAAGAGAGTTCTATCGATTGTCAAGTCCATACTTGCAGTTCTGCAACGTTGGCTGTTGCCAGTGCCAATCGTAACTTGAACGCGCCGCTTTGATCTACATCGTCCAGCTTGAACTTGATTTGCCATGTCGTTCCTTCTAATGTACCGTCATCTTTCTTCCTGCAGTGCACTAAACATCAAGCCCAAATGCCTTGCATCTATTTTGGAACAACCATTAGCTCATAGTGGACACGAATTATCCGCTAGCTAAGCATTAGACTATCATTTTCATGGCGACAGAACATGTGACAGGGCAGGACGGGCTCATCAGAGAATTTTTTACATCTTTGGACGATTTATTTGTTGTCCATAGGTTTGTCATGGTAGATAGACAACGCAAATATGTGACTTGATTAGTGAAATTGAAACCCAGTATGGTAGAGTTGAACCTGTTTACTTGAGCGAAAAACCAATCTTTCTTGTAGTCACTGTGACCAACTTTGTATACCAGATCCCCATCAGGATATAAATCAGCATACCTTTCCCACAGCCCATACTGTCTAAACCTGAAAATATAAAAGAACAGTCGGAACTTTACCGAACATCACAGCAACGATCAATGAATTGCCCTTGTAGTTTGTTCCTGACAGTTAAAATAATAACAAGGGCTAACCTGTCAGGATGGTTGATGAAAAGTTTGTTAATATACTTTGGGTTAGGATCAGGGATGTAAAACTCTGCAGCAGATCGATCAGGTATGCCTATTTCCCACACTGTTGGACCATCTCTTGGAGGTTCATATACAAGATCACCAACATCGATTTCACAACCTGCCTTGCATGTTATCAGACAATGTGCTGGATGATGTACACTACAGAATTGAGGATGTTAATGGAGTGAAGCAGATTGTGAAATATTAAGACCTGCAGTTACTGTAATAACAGTATCATTACGGTAATCGCCGATGAAACCAGGAATCCATGCATAAAGATTGTAGTCGCCAGTGCGTATATCGCCAATACAGAAAAAACCGTCCCCATCTGTTTTGGTCCAGAATTGGTATCCCTAATAAGCATAAGATTTAAGATCCACTTGATAGCATGATGAATAAGCTACGCTGAAAATTGATATTTATTGATGAAATAGTCTATGTTGTCTTGAATTGATCTGTTTAAGATGCTAGGAAAAATAGATCACCTTGCATTCTCTTTGCCACGATCCAACATCTCCTGGCGGTGCTAGCCCCACATAAGCATCATTAGCAGCTATGCATTCATGGCTTATATACCTACCAAGCCCATACATAGAAGGTTCATTTCATTTCCCTGGCATGGGAAAATAATAGCAAAAGAGGGCAACGAACTACTTTAAGAAATCCTAGGGGTATTAGACAACTCAAGGAAAAGGAAAAGGCTCATCTAGAGAACCAAAAATGCTGTCGTTTTTCCAGAAATTGAAGTCACAAGGAACTAAGAAGTAAATACCTATCTAGGACTTGTAATCTGCCACTGATTTTACCACGTTGATCGGAGCATGGAAAATCTTCAGAAGCTGGGAAGCTGTACGGCCAACAGTAGACTTCCTTCAAATACTAAGATAGAAATTCGTATTATTGCCTGTAGGATAAGAAGCCAAAAACCTCCCGGTTCATTCTGAATGTATCAATACATAAATAAAAGTTCTATGCTTTGAACCTGTTCTTTAGCATCATCCCACAGGGAAAGTGCATTATCTTTATCCATAACAGAGTTAAGATACATAAAAACTGGTCCAAAAACCTTCTTCCACGGTTCACCTGGGTTGAGTTTTAGCACAAGGTCCTCTCCAGCATAATGAGCACTGAGAAACATCTGGTTGTGCGTGGCAATAATTACAGATTACATCAATTTTCATACTAATTTCTGAGGCATTTACGAAGTTATCACATGAAACGCACATCTATGTTGTCTGTGACCAAATTTAGAAGTCTAACTAAAGATTTAAAGTATATGACTGATGCGATTATTCTGCTTAGCAGGCAAATCAAATTAAGAGTGCAATGAGTGACTTACTGCGAGCGTATAGGGTCCAACATGGGAGGTAAGGTTCTGCTTGAGTGGTCCACCAGATCGGAACTCACTGCTAGGTGTGATTTGCCAGAACCCCGTGGGTGGATCAAAGCAAATCCACCCATGAACATGGAGATCTTTGTTCTCACATGAGTATTGATACTTGTCATCTACCTGCAAATAAGAAATTTAGATGTCACCCATTTGTAAGATCATAACACAAAACTATGGACATCTGTACACATCTTAGAGTTTAGATATCAGGATTCCAAATTAGTAATTGATCATCAGTGCCGGCTAATTAACTGATGGAGAAGCAAATTCAAAATAGGATGATGGTGGAATAGGTACCTCTCCTTTGAACTCTGGCTCCACTGGGTCAACAAGCAAGACTGCTTCGGGAAAGTCTAGGGGCTCACCTCTTTCAGGTTGCCTGTCATCAGGAAGTGGCATGAATCTTTGCCTGTTGTCTGCTACGACCATGTAGTGAAACCTATAAGCCCCCATAAACTCCCATTGTTAGTTAATTACTAATTCACTTAAATTAACACAACCTCCAAATCCCCACAAATATTTCAGGCTCATTAAAAAAAAGTAAATGTTGATAAGCTGTATATAATATCTCTACTTGTCTTTTCTGAGCTGGAAGACAATTCTGGTTTGCGGGAGGTTGAAGGGAGGCCAGTCTGCTAAATGCTCAAAAATGGCATAGGAATAAAATCCTGAAGAATTCCTAAGCATTATGAACCTGAAAAAACACATCACAGCACCATTTCTTACGAACCATCAACTTTTTTGACCAATATTGAATATGTGATTTACGTCGGGGTGACGTTTTTTTTTTTAATATTTATTTACGAGGAGAACTTAAATAGATAGTTCAGGAATGCACCTTTTGTCCAAGTTTAAGGAAACGAATTTGCCTTCAAGGGAGGGATCCCATGTTCTTGTGAATGAGATTTCTACTTGCTCTTCATTTTCCACTATAACCCTAAAAGTTGTTCCTTCAAACCTGCGTGTTTAGATAGTCGAAATGAGGCTACAACCTAGAAGAAGAAGAGCGTATTTATGGCCTGTTCATGTAGATAGAAAGTGGACGTACACGTCAAAAGTTCCTGTTGTTCCTGTGCTTCCTGCTTGACTCCAAACAAGGTCCCAATATCTAATCCAATCCAATCCAACACAGCAACAATTTTTAATCAACTAACTTGTAGACTCTTGCTTTTGTCAGAAAATTTGGCTTCCCAGTTGGATGCATAGGAAATAATTTTGTGTACTCATTTATGGTTCAACATTTTAAAAAGTTCAATAAATATTATTTTATTTTAATATAAATGGTGTCACATACATACCCTCTGTTAGTTTCCAAGTCAAGAACTTCAAGCAAATTGTCTATACCATTATACTGAATGCCAGTAACGATTCCTCCTGGGTTTGATAGTGTGACTTGAAGAATGCCGTTATCCATAACCACCTGCATAACCAGAATGCCCCTCCTATAATATTTTAAATTATACTATCAAACGAGTATATGAACGAAGTTCTTATGAAGTAAACTACTTACATGCTGATCTTCAATGAGCAACTGCACCCTTGGAGTTGACATGATGAGCTGGACTTATTTGCTGTCTTCCACAAACAAAGAAGTGAAAAGGAAACAAATTTATAGCGAGCAGTCCAGGCGCTACGTACTAAGATATCAATTTTAAGAGGGGAAGTCGTGTTCATATACTGTTACTGCTTAGAAATTTGGACGTATGTATACAAGTGTAAAGGCTTGAATTGTAGAGAAAGTATTCTTTTCCTTGAAGGATCACTTACTTTTGTCACCTCCAACATGTTGGTGAGTTTGATTCAGTCGTGCAAGAGTCGCTAAGTAGGAAACCACAGTATAGAATATTAATAAGGCCATAATAAAAGAATTGATGGGAGGAATTCGTTGTTGAAATCATGGCGTATCTAGTCTCCCTACTTTTAATTTTATCTGTATTTGGTCCTTCTAGCTAGTTTTTATCCCAATGCCATCCCTCACTCCTTGTTTCTGTATCTGCAACCATTCTATCCTAATGCCATCCCTCAATCTATAATTTTTTAATTTTAGTTCATTTCAATTGTTCATTAACTTGACAACGAGCAGCATTTTGAAGCTCTACCTTGTAACGTGGCCCTTCATAAGCTTATTCCCAGAAAGCTGAAGAGAAGTCACATTACGATTACGAAATAAACTAGAACAACTTTGTCTTTCTGTTTTTTCAGTGCTCACATGTTATATTGGAATGTTTTTATATATTCGGGTTTGTTCCGCTTCGCTTGCTCTGGCGTTTGTGCCATGACAAAGCTTATTTCTACCTTACAAAAAAAAAAATATAAAAAATTGCTGTAATGAAATGCAGTTACAGGGTTCTGTTAAAAAAAAGAAAGAAAATAGACTAAAAAATTGATAGCATGAAAAAAGAGTTGCTTTATGCATTTTCACTGTTCAGGAGGCACGTCATTTTACACTTTGGTCTCTTTTTTCAAAACTTCAATTTCAATCATAAAACTTTTTTTATTTTACATTTCAATCCCTACTAATTGACACATGAGAGAATAGTACTGCTGTGGAGGGACAGCAGGAGAGAAAAAGCTTTCATACAATCACGTTTCGACGACCAAAAACTCAAACTTAATGTTAATAGGTTAATACTCTTGGCAAGAAAAGTGTAATGAAGGTAGTTTGTATCTTTAATAATACCAAAACTGAACAAGCAAAGAGGAGTTTGATTTGATTTGAATTTTAGTTTTTAGGCCAATGAAAAGGTGTTTTGGCTTCAAAAATAAGATTATTAAAGTAAAAAAACTTCAATCCCAATTTTCTAATTATATAAAGTGATCATAATTCATTGCAGTAGATGATACGTCTCTTACTATCTTAAAAAGCATGCATACCAGGCATTGTTTTTTTAAGGCCTGGGCTAGATACTCCAGGCCTTTTTATATATATTTTTTAGATAAATAAATATAATGAATTTAAAAAATCATTCAATTATGTTATGTTATGTTATGTTTTATAAGTAAGATTTGAGGTTTTTGTGGTAATATTTTCAACTTTCTTTGAATATATATATATATATGAAACTATACAAATGAGTTTTTTAAAAAACTGTGCGTGAATACTCTCTCTATATATTATTTTTTAATATTTTTTACATGGATTTATTTTATTATTTTATTCTTTTACTCAACCACATAAAAAAAATCGAAGCATTATTTTTTTTATTTTTAATTGAAAATTTCTTTACATTTGAAAAATCATACTTTTGATATAAAAAAAAGACATTTGTTTTATCCATATAGAAAAGAAATGAATGAATAACAAACAAGGAGCTTGAACTAAGAAAATAATTTTTGGTACTTTTATTTTATTTGGTGTAAGTTCTTATAATAGAAATAAAAAAAATTATAATAACAATTAAAAAGAAGAAGAAAAAAGAAAAAAAACAATTTAAAAGGAAGGAAAGGAGATCAAGAAGATGAAGGATCAAAAGATATAATAGAAGATGAGAAAAAGAACAACAAAATAGAGATTCAGGTAAAATCAGTAAATCATAGAAAGAGATCTTGCACAATAAACAAGGAAATAACTTAAAATTCTCAAATTAGAAATCATTATTCAAGAAGAAAATAATATAAAAATATTTCATTATTATTTGTTTTTATATTCTAAACAATATAAATAGGGATAAGAAAACCGTGGAGAGCCAGCCATAGCAGAAACACTCTATAGACATTAGAAAACACTACAGACAAAGAGACTTAGCTGTCTTCCACAAACAAAGAAGTGAGAAGGAAACAAATTTGTAAGCGAGCAATCCAAGCGCTACAAAGATATCAATTTTAAGAGGGGAAGTCTTGTTCGTATACTGTGAATGCTTAGAAATTTGGACAAATGCATACAAGTGTAAAGGCTTCCAAGATTCTGCTTTTCCGCGAGCAAATCTTCGAATGATAGAGAGAGAAAGTATTCTTTTACTTGAAGGATCACTTACTTTTGTCACCTCCAATTTGATTCAGTCGTGCAAGAGTCGCTAGGTAGGAAGCCACGGTATAGAATGATAAGGCCCCGAGAAAATAATTGATGCGAAGTATTTTAATTCCTCGTTGTTGAATTCATTTAGAAGCATAGGTATTGAACTCTATCCAATCAAGCAAGTTGATTTGAAAAAAAATCACGACTCGAAGTTTTATTGGAGTCCGATTTTAATTTAAACAAAAATAAAAATTAAACGGATTAAATTTGTTTAATCTAATGAGTTAATCCATGATTTAGTCAACTTGTTGCAAATCTAGGTAGGTATTATTTTTTACAAAAAAAAAATAAAATAATATCATTTTCATAATAAAAAAACAAAATGATATAATTTTAATAAATAATAGTAAGATAATAAATATCCATAGGAATATATAATTTCATCCCGTCAGTATTAGAGATGAAAATTTAATCCAAACTCGATGGATAATGACCCGAGTCGACTCGAAAAGGTGAATATATTTTTTCATGATTACCTTACCAGATGAGTAATTGATAGAGTATGTATATTATCAAAACTGATCCGAACCTTGCCTGAACCTAACACGAAATGTATATTTATATTATATAGATATATTTGTTGGATATTTAATATTTTTTAATACAATATGATATATACATATCTTAATATTGACATAAAACACACATAAACACATAATGTGTGTGTATGTAATATTTATAGTTTAATAATTTAATACACGCACACTTCAAATATATATATATATTTAATTAAATAATAAATAATAGTCAGATGATTAGTACTCATATGGATACATGAAACTCGATAGATAGTTTATGAATATCTAAATTTTTTATCTAATGGGCTAGTAACAGGTAGGGTATGAATATCAAGAAATCCAACTCTCACGGGTACCCATTGCCATCCCTACTCAACATTTGATTTAAATTTATTTTTGTGTCAAATTTTATCCGTTTTTTTTATTGTTTTTTGTTTTATTTTAATTATTTTTTTATTATATTTTTTTTTCAAATTTCATCACTCAATGTTTTGTGATTGAGAGTTTTACTTTATTATTGTCTTTGGGTTCGTCTTCTATGAATTAGTCCCGAGCTCGTGACTAGGGTCACGAGTTTCAAATATTAATACGGATTGACCTCGATTTCTTTTTTAGATTCTTTATTGATTTTTTTCTCAAATTTCATCCTTCAACGTTTGATTTTTTTAGAATTGATCTTCGTGTTTTTTTAAACTTTTTTTCTATAGAATTATCTCAATCTTAGATCTACGGTCGCGAAGTTAGTAAGTTAACTTAACCTAGTTTGAATAATATATTTTTTCATTGCTTTTTTTTTTTAAAAAAAAAATTTCAGTTTCTCCATTTAACAGTGAATTGTTTGATAATTGAACCTTTAATTTTCTTTAAAATAGGTTACCCCGATGTCACCACTAGATTGTAAATTTCTCGTGCTAACATGGATGGGTTTAGGTTGTTTTTTTACCTTTTTTTTCTTTTCTATTTTTCTTTTATGTTTTATTTATATTATCAAAATTATACAGGCCAGCTATTGAATCAGGTCAAGTTAATTACCCATTTCTCAATTTGTTTTGCTTCTTTGAAAATGTTTACATCGCCTTAACTTTTTCTTTTTTATAATGAAAAAAAAGGGGTTCACCCATGAACTAGTGTGTTTCAAATGACTAGTTAGAAAACAAAAAAAGGTGTGCGCCTGTATTATGATTTCCGCCGATAATCGTTTGAAGAAAAAGAGCTAGCTAATGTTTTCCCTGAAAAAATCATATCTCCTAGAAGGGTTTATCATGCTCTAATTAATGTGGTGGTGGTGGACCTTCTAAGCGAATATAATCGTACATAACTCCTTGGAAAGGGCTGGTACTGGCTGTTTGTGTCAGAAAAATGGTATTCTTTCCTATCAGAAGCTGCGCTCCGGGAATATCAACATTGAATAGCCTGTAAAGCCCATGAATCCCATGTCTTGCGATCGTGTTATCCTTGCCAATCTCTCCGGTTGAAAATAGAGGATTTGCATTTGGCTCATTCACCCGAACCTTGAAAAGAAAGAAAGAAAAAAGTTCTCGGTCAGGAGGATCATTACCGAGTAACACCATTTCTTCACATTCATCAGGAAAATGAAGATGAAGACTTTGAAGCTGTATTATACCTCCAATTCGGCAACATTAGCTGTTGCAAGCGCCAAGCGTAGCTTATATGCTGCGCGCTCATCCACTTCATCCAGCAAGAACTTTATTTGCCATGTAGTGCCTTCATATGTGGTATTATCCTTCTTCCTGCAATGCAGATACAGAGAAAATTGACAGCTTTATTCAACAACAGCAACAACAACAATAATAAAAAAAAAAAGAGCCCCGTATCTTAGCCTGCAATGACCAGTTCAGCATAGAAATTACGTCGTGAAGCTACTAATTAATGTTTTAAAATAGAAACCTTGTAACTTGAGCGAAAAACCAATCTGTTGTATGGTTACTCTTGCCAACTGTGAAAACCAAATCTGCTTTGGGATATAACTCTGCATATCTTTCCCATAACCCATACTGTCTATACCTGCTAGCAAGAAGAGCTTATTAACACATCTTGTGCTTGATAACCTTAGCTAATAAAACCAATGTTGTTGGTACCCATTAATTACTGATCGCTTGAGACAAACCAGAGGAGCTAACCTATCCTGTTTGAGATAAAGTTTGTTGATATATTTTGGGTTTGCATCAGGAATGTAAAACTCTGCGGCAGAACGATCAGGGAAACCTATTTCCCACAATGTGGAGCCATTCCTTGGAGCCTCATATACAAGATCACCGATATCAATGTTACTACCTGCTTTACACGTTCAACATTTATAACCATCAAATATACAAAACAAGAAATTAAAAGATTAATTAAGGGTGGGAGAAAAACTAAGACCTGAGTTTATGTTAATGACAGAATTAAATTTGTAATCTCCAATAAAACCAGGGACCCATGCATAAAGATTGTAGTCACCGGGCCGTATGCCATTGATTGTGAAATTTCCACCTTCATCTGTTTTGGTCCAAAATTGGTAGCCCTGGTAGCCAGACGTGAAAAATGGTGTGTTAAGCTTGTATGAGTAGCTCAACATCGATGCTATACCCAAAATGTTAGAAATACTATACAAAATTTGGTCACCTTGGATTCTAGCTGCCAGGAGCCAGCTTCTCCCGGGGCTGCCAGCCCCACATAAGCACCTTCTGCAGATATCGTTGCATTGGAAACGTACCTAGGCGAGTATAAACCGTGTAAATTGTAACTAAACTTTGATCGAGTTTTTCTCTGCTGGAAAATTGACATGAAGTTACCTCTCTAGGACCAGTAATCTGCCACCAACACTACCGCGTTGTTTTGACGGTGGAAAATCTTCTGAAGCTATGAAGTCATAGGGCCACTTATGAACTTCATTCATCATCTAATCAAATTGTATATTTGTTATTCTCTCTATTTCCAGTAGATAGTCCAATTGCTAGGTAAAAGTGCTTAAGATAATCCAAAATGAGTACTGCTAATAATTCTACCAAACATCCTTCTTGAAATCACCTCTCAAAGGATCGGAATCATTAAATTAGTGAGACGTAGCAGTAAATCTCGTGATTCGGGATTTTTCCTGAAGTAACTTGAGGAAGAATCTGTGAAAAAATACCTGTTTTTTAGCGTCTTTCCAGAGTGAGAGTGGGTCCCTTCCATCCGACAGAGAATTGACGTAAGCAAAAACTGGGCCGTACACTTTCTTCCATGGCTCGTTAGGCCCGATTTTTATTGTGACGTCCGCTCCCGCATAATGAGTGCTATGCATTACCTGGTGGTGATCAAGCTCATCAGAAAGCTAGCATTTTGCTGGTGTTCGTGGTCATGGACCAAATGAAGGAAAATCTTGACTTACGCCAAGATTAGTGGGGCCCACATGGGAAGTTAGGAATTGTTTGAGGGGTCCACCCGTTCTGAACTCATTGCTCGGTGTTATTTGCCAGAAACCAATAAGCGGATCGGCCGATATCCACCCGTGAACACCAATGTCTTTGCTCTCGCAGGAATATGCGTATTTGTCATCCACCTAACCAAAATTCATTCGCCACACTAAATGTTATCTGCTGCAACACTCACGTGTGTTGCTTACCATGGAGAAAAGAGAGAGTATATACAAAGAATAGTGATCCTTCCGTGAGCTAGAACCTCTCGTTCCGATTTGGGAGGGGCGTTTCCGTATCATTTTAATTTTAATAGTTAGTTTGATATTATGATAATAATTGTTTTTTTAAAAAAAAATTATTTAAAAATACATTAAACAAAATTTGGGGGCCACCCCTGTCTACTCCAAATTCGTCCCTCCCTGTTCCTCAATCCCTCCTCGGTCCTCACCATCCCTAGAACTTAAACAAAATACCCACCAATAGAATTTAATAAAATAAGTAGAAAATGATACCTCTCCTTCAAATTCAGGCTCTACGGGGTGGACAAGTAAGACTGCCTCTGGATAGGCTAGAGTCTGTCCTCTCTCTGGTGACCGGTCTTCAGGTAGGGGCATATAACGTTGTCTGTTGTCTGCTATGGCCATATAGCGAAACCTGCGTCCAAAAACTTTTGTCAAGAAAACAGAATTTCGCACTAATTAAGGTAGAAAAGTGAAGTACAGTACTTTTGCCTAGTAAGCTTGAACACGATCCTGGTATTATCAAGATCAAAAGCAGGCCAGCCCCTCAAATGTTCATAAATGGCATATGTGTAGAATCCTGATGATCCACGAAGCATTACGTATCTGCATTAATTCAAAAGAAGAAGAAGGCAAAAAAAAAATGATTTCGCCTCATTAAACCTGATTAATATCACAATCAATCTTGAACAAGTGATAAAAGCAGGTTGATAGCTTTAAGACTATTCCGAGCAAAAATACCTTTTATCGAAGTTCAAGGGGACAACCTTGGCCTCAAGTGAGGAATTCCACATCCTCGTGAAGGAGATCTCAACTTTTTCTTCACTTTCAGCTACTACAGTTAAATTGGTTCCGTCCAGTCTGCGTAGTACAATAAAACCTGATTGAAACAAACATGCTACAGAATTGGAGAATTGAAAGATCTTTTTCCAAACATTTTAGATATCATTCTGCTGTGTAGTTTTAGTTATTACCCGAGAGATTTTGAAGCATTTATACCTGTCCAAATTACCCTTTTTTCGTGTGACTCCTTCCCCGCTCCAAACAACGTCCCAGTACCTATTGTAAACATGAAGTCACGAGCTTAATTAACCGCACACAAAAAAAAAATTAGTCACGAACTTATTATGACTTATGAGGCTAATAAAAGGTTACATGACTCTTTTTTTGTTTAGAAAAAAATTATTTTGTGGTGGGGATTTTGCTGCAAATTAATTTAAAGCAAGAACGGTCATTGGTGATTAAAAAAAGAAGAGACTAAAGCATTTGTACAAAGTGCTTACCCTCTATCAGATTCACCATTGTCAGTTTCGAGCAAATTATCGAGGCCATTGTACTGTATTCCCGTGACATGCCCTCCGGGATTTGATAGTGTGACCTGGAGTATGCCATTGTCCAAAACCACCTGCATATGTAGATAACCCTCTCATTATTACACAACAGCGGGTCAGACTCCATTATTTTTCACTGCTGCTCGAAAACAAGAATCAATTGACGAAAATCAGTCCAAACAGAGAGTTACATAGTCTTTTTGAAGACGCAACTGCACCACTTCGGACAACAAGCTGCTGCCAGCTCCTTTCTCACCTCCATGAAAACCCATGCTTGGATTCTCATTCTGCTGCAAATTAGAGAATGCAGCCATGAATTGTGAAAACAAAGACAATATCGTGCACAAAATTTTGCCAGAACCCATGATGTCAAATGGTCAATTCTTGCCTCTCTCTCTCTCTCTCTCTCTCTGCACCAGACACCTTATTATAGGACTTAATGTCCTCCAATAATTATGCCAAATTTGCTGCAATGCTCATTACTCTCTGCATTTACCAAAAAGGAAACAAATCTTGCCTCCTGCACTCTGTGGAGAATGTAGACCTGAAAGCTTATGATACATATATACATAAATAAGTTAATTTTTTTTTTCAATTTTTGCGTGTATTACGTGTGATTTCTTTACTTTCTAGCCACGACTGTTTGGTGCATGAGATAGTTAGGCCAGAATCCAGGTAATTGAAGAAAGGCCATGCTTGTGTGTGGTTTTTGTATAATTACTAGGAGAAACACAGATTAAATTACTACTAAGGAAGCCCTTGCGCTGCCAAGAGTCCATTCTCATCTAGATAACTGAATAAAAAACTAGAACCTTAATTTCAAAAGTTGGATAACAGTTGCCGGGCTATTTTCCGATAGAGATATCAGTCGTGATCCGGAGATTGAAAAGGTATAAGAATCATGAGAAAATCATAATACACATAAATATAGATCATCTAGCTAGGCAAAGGATTTTGTTGACGGTCGGCACGTATAATGAAGAGATTTGATCGAGAGAAGCTCTTGGAAAAAGACACGTAATTAATACCAATCACAGACAGGATTGTGATCCTCCTCTTTTTTTTTTTTTAAATCTAAAATATCAAAAGGATTTTTATCTACAGAAGCTTTAGAGACAGATACAAAAATGCCAATTAATGGGTTTCTAACCTATCCAATTAATTTAGCATTCTCAATCTTTCCAATTTATTAATCATAAATCCATGGTTGATTTGAAAATTTTCCTAAGGACCTCGTGGTTTCTGTTTTAGAGCTGGCTTGAAATTGCCGCATTAATTTTCAAAATATTTTTTTATTGAAAATATTTTAAAATAATATTTTTTTATATTTTAAAAATTATTTTTGATATTAATATATCAAAACAATCTGAAAACACAAAATATTTAATTTAAAGTAAAGAAAAAATAAAATAAAAATTATTTAAAAAAATATTTTTGAAACACAAAAATAAATAGACTCTTGATAATAGATATATAGATTGTGATCCTTTCCCAAATTTTCTATTTTTCTTCATATTTCTCTGTGAGTTAAATATTTAAATGATTAAATTTAAAATAAATAAACATGATTTTAATTAGTGCACGTGAAAAATGACAACACCTTAACTACTTGCTATTTCCAATATCATCTGATCTAAAGTATTAAATAAAAAATAATGACAGATTTAAGAGATAATTAATTGGTTAAAACTTAAATATATTGACATATAAATAATTTATATACCATAATCACAACATCGATCATCTTGAATTGCTTCCATTTTAAGAATCTTATATGAGACAAGGAAGAAAGATGAAAAAATATATACATTCAATATTAAATGACAGTCAGAAAATAATATTATAGTGGACAATTTTCTGAGAAGATATGCCTGAAATTTTTTCTGGTTCTCGTGATCTCACGATCGAGCAAGGTTAGAATGTCATGCAAGAAAGAATCCAATTTCTCTATCAGGAAAATACAATCTCGTGGCTTGTTTTCTCTGAACAAAACTTCGCAACTTCTAATGTTAGAAAATTTGCATTCTAACACCGTTTCAGCATTGTACAAGAATAAATGATTTTTAAATGCTTTAATTAATATGTTAAAATCAAGATAATAAAAAATATTATATAGAATTACCTTAAATGACCTAGCCAGGTACATTAAACAAGTCTTAATTTCTAACCTAATGTTTTTCATGCTTAATTTGTAATGAAAAACTCTGGGTTTATTATGAAAGAAAAAAAGAAAATTGAAGAAAAATGTAATCTAAACCTCCCGTACGTACCGAACAAGCAGTAATTAAAAGCAGATATCAATTTTCTATATAATAAACAATATTAATCCCAATAAACAATATTAATTATGACCATATATAGAAACAAAAAGGCTTTATCGTGGAGAAGAAGAAGAAGAAGCGAACGCACGTACCTCGTGAGCTATAATCTGCTAATAACTCGAGCCATGATACAGAGATGCATGCTTCTAGCAATAATGAGAACGGAGCAAAGTAAGAGAAGCTCTAAGCTTGTTCACGTCCTTGATCAAAGAAATCTTTTGTCAATGCCCTGACGTAGACAAAGAACGAAGGGACGTGAAGGCTTAGATAATGGATGCATGTTTAACCCTTGATAATTTTCCTTCGAGCTAGAGATGAAGCATATTCCTTTTCTCACTTTTATGTTGACACGGTGCCTTTCCTTTGCCGCCACCGTTGTTTGGTGCATTAGGTATCAGAGCAACATCATCAGAAGTTAATTTAAGCATATAATAATTATTATTATTATTATCATCAAGAGAAACGCCAGATAGAAAACCACCTGCTATTATAAAATAAATAAAAATAATAATTGATTTCCAATTCGTAATCCAGGAGAGTGGTTGATTTTCAAGGATAATTACATTATATTGACCAAGATGGGTCAGTCATTTCTTTATTCATTCATTAGATTCGATGCACCGCTTGACTTGATAGGCAACAAATTGACATTCGTTTTTAGTTGGTGTGCTTAGTTAGTTTACTTTCCAATGAAACCATGATAGCTGGATTGAATATTCTATAGCTTTTTTAAGAGTAGAATTACGGTTATTATTTAATTTTTATAGTGTTTTTTATTTGAAAATATATTAAAATAATATATTTTTTATTTTTTAAAATTTATTTTTGATATCAGCACATCATCTAAAAACACTATAAATATAATTTGAAGCAAAGAAAAATAAAAAAACTTTTAATTAAAAAAATGTTTTTGAAACACAAAAACAAAGTGGTTTTTATTTTTTAAACATTCTTTACAGAAATCATTTTCAAAAACCAAAAGAAGCACCTAACCCGAAACAACCATTCCAATGATGAAAAATAAAAAAGATAAAAAAATCATGTGAAATCAAGTCTCAGCTCACTAGATAGAAGGGGGACCAAAACTGAACCTGCGTGGCCTAACTCATAACTAATCAATCTCCAGGACAGCTGCTTTCCAAAACACGCAAGTCTCGTAGAAAGAATACCAGAAATTAGTCATTGATTTCACACGGCAGAACTCCTACGCCTGCGTTCTGATTTCTCTTTCCATGTATACCAGTTTATTAGTCTCTCCTGCCCTCACCCTATTAGAAACCGCTAGTCATTTGACTAGATCAAAAAATAAAATGTCAACATGGAAAAAAGAATAAAGAATATGTAGATATCACTAACGATTTTTTTAACATTAATTTTTTTAATTATTAACTGATCATGTATTTAATAAAATAAATCAAAAATCATATGTGTTAATAATTTTTTTAAAAAAAGTTATCATGTCTAAATAAAACCGGAGATAAAAAAGCAAAAGAAAAATATAAATTAAGATATATGAAATTATGCCACAGTAAGCCTTTCAATTTTGTTTAATTATATGGCAATGATTATTTTTTGCAAGAAGAGTAATGATTTTAATTTTATTGAAATTAAATAACTTGCTAGTATAATTCTTCATTTCCTCATTAATATTTCTTTTCTACAAAAAATATAACTTTTTTGTTCTATTTTATTTATTTAATAAAAATCAAAAGCAATAAGAGCAAATGTATTTTTTTTATTTTTTGAAAGATTTGAAATAAGGGTTAAGAGGTATTTATCTTAATAAAAACCCTTCATCTTATCAACATGCTCCATTTATTTTCAACATTTGTTTACCATAATATTTATTTTCTAGCCAACTTCTTATCATAATTATAAAAGCAATTTTTTATTTTAGAAAAAATAATATTATAATAAATTTGATGTGAATGTATTAAAAAGTTTAAAGAAAAATACATTGCTTGTGCATTGCAACATGAAAATTGTTTTACAGTGTTACTAAACCCGATTTAATCCTTTGCCTGACTTAAGTTTCAAATTAAACTGATTAAAATCTAAATTGATTTAATATGACATAGTTGACATAACGGGTCCAAACATGATCAAGTAAACTTGATAAAAAAAACATTGTCTTTTTATTTTTTTAAAAAGAAGAAAATATCGTTATATTAAAAAAAAACATTGAGATGACATTTCGAATCGATCTAGTTCAAAACGAGCAAACACACTAGATTTACTACCTAGGTCACGTACTTGGTTGGGTTTAAAAACTTTATTTTTTGGTATCTAATTCTTATTTAATTATATAATAGTAAAAATAGACATGCACAGGAAAACAACGAAATTAATTTTAAGGAAAAAGCCACTATGAGGGTCGTACAAAAGGAGCACTTTTTAATATTACAAAAAAGAATTTTTATAATCTTTATAAAAAATACAAAGTGAAATTTAAATGGTGAATAATATCCCAGATATTTTTTTTATTAATTTATTGTATTGAATTTTAATTTAAATTGAAGAAAAAAACATAAATGTAAAAAAAAACTAAGTGCTTGGGTCTTGATAGGCCACCATACCTTTAAAAAGAAGGCCAAACTCTTTTGAAAAAGTCTAGAAACGTAGTTTGATTAAAATAATATTCAAGACAACATTATTATTTTAAAAAAAATATTAAGATGATAATATATTGGATCGACTCAGGTCAATTTGGGTTAACTTGTTAAATTCACGACTTTGATCATAAGACCATAACATTCCTATAAAAAGCAAATCGAAAAAAATTATAAAACATAATTCACAGTCAATTCAATATTGAATAATGAAGTTGAAAAAAAATAATTAAGAAAAGAGCAATAAGTTAACACAAGTTAACTTACCAAATTCACGACCCGAATTATAAGACCGAGATAACCCTATAAAAAATAAATTATAAAGCTCAATGCCCAATAAACCTGATGTTAAGGATGAAGTTGGAAAAAAATCAATGAAAAAAGAAACAAAAAAAGACGTGAGTCAACTTGCTAAACACATGATCCGAGTCATGAGACCAAGATAATCTTATAGAGAACAAACTGAAAAAAATAATTCAGGTCAATCTAGGTTACCCTGCCAATTCCATGACTCGGCTCATGAGATTGGGATAACTTAATGTCGCACCCGACATCGCGGCGGTCCTAAAAAATCGAATTGTGGAAAAATAACAGATTTCTGACATCTTGTTCTTTTAGGAAAAAATGTCTTGTTTGAGGTGTCGCCACCTAGTATTATGGTTACTAGGAAGCCTAACTGGTCAACATAGATTCTATGGCTCGGGATTGGTTACGTAAAAGGAAAGATATTATCACTTTTTAAACGTTCTGCCCAAGGCAGACTACATTGCTGGTTTTGTCTTAAATTACTAAATATTTATTAGTTTATGCTATGATGATTTGTTTATAATATTCCTGACTCTGGCGCCAGTGAATATTCGAACTCGAATAATTCCAACTCTGGAGTTGGTGAAAATTCATAGCTACAAAAAATAAAATTAGATCAATATTTTTTTATTCCCTACTCTAGCACCAGTGAATAAATAAATAAAAATAAATTTATTTTTATGCATGCACATATTTTTTTTTTATCTTTTTAGCTAAATAAAATAAAATATAATGAATAAAAATAATATAAACTTAAATCGGTATTTTTATTCCTAACTCTGGCGTCAGTGAATAAACCAATAAATTTATATTATTTTTATTCATGCATACACATTTTTTTTATTTTTTCTACTTTTTTTATTTTTCTATTTTTTTATTTTTATTTTTATTTTATTTTTTGGGCTGGTTTTCTCAGCCCATATGGGCTGGACTAGACCCAACCAGCCCGGACCGGTCACTGGCCCAAGCCAGTGACCCGGCTGGGCAACAGAGGACACACGTGATTTACATCACGCGTGTATAATCAGGCAGAGAAGTTAACTCAGAATGCACTGAGTTATAATCTCAAAATGAACAGTAAATCATGAATTAAAAGGAAATGCAGAGAACGCAAAGTTTACTTACCTGGTAACTTTGGAAACGAAAACGTAAGGAAGACTGGCCTGCTGAACGCTTTTCTCCTTCTTTCTTCTTCGTTCTTGTTATTCTGTGAATGGTTTGTTCCCGTGCTTCTAATATTTTATTGATCTTCTGTGCTCCCTCCGGTATGTTTCTGTTCATTTGTTATTTGCGGCTGCAGAAGTTATGAAGGAACTCTCTCTTCCCTTTCCTCTACTTCAACCTGCCCCTGTCTTCCCCTGAGTTTTTTATTGTTCGTCTTCCCCCAGTATTTCCCCCCGTTCTCGGTCGCTCTCCTAATCTCTTTTTTTTTTCGCCTGTTCTGGGTCTCCTCTTCTCTCAGTTTCCCCAGTTTTTTTCAGTCTCTCCTTTTCTCTCGTTCTTCTCCTTTTTTCTTCCTCTTGTCCTCTGTCTCCTGGGTTTTTTTTCGCCAGTTCCCCCCCAGTTTTTTCCTCTTTTCCTCTGTTTTTCTTTCCTGCAGTCGCCCCGGTTCTGCCCTTTTTTCCTCCTGTGATCCCCCCCTGCGCTCTCTCATCTTCTCTGGCTTTATAGCCAGAGAATATCAACCATTTGAAACGGCTTCAAAGCCATTACTGCCAGAAACGGCTCCTGAGGAAGAAGGCGATGAACAGCTTCTCAAAACGGTGCCGTTTGTGCGATGGGAATGACTATTTTCAATTTGGTCACTGAAGTTATGAAATCGTGCAATCAAGCCCCTTTGTAAATTGTAATTGGACCCCTGTATTTCGGCGCTTTGTACAATATAATCCTTGGACTTTAATCTGTTACAATGTTGCCCCTAATTAACCCCAAACTTTGCTATTTCTTCATTTAAGTCCCTGATTTCATTAATTTAATTAAATCCAAGTCCAATTAAGTCCAAAAACTTATCAATTCTCCAATTAAACCCTTGATTGGATTAATTAAATTAATTTTCAAGCTTAATTAAGTCTCAAAACTTATCAATTCTCCAATTAAACCCTTGATTGGATTAATTAAATTAATTTCAAGCTCAATTAAGTAGCAAAACTTATCAATTCTTCAATTAAGCCCTTAATTGGACTAATTAAATTAATTCCAAGCTCAATTAAGTTTCAAAACTTATCAATTCTTCAATTAAGCCCTTGATTGGATTAATTAGATTAATTCCAAAATTTAATTAAACCCCAAAAACTTCCAATCATGTTGCCCTTAACCCAAATTTTAATTCATTCTTCATTTATTTTATTTTTACTTGTTTTTTCATCATTTTTTAGTAAATAAAATAATTAAAATAAAAAATATCAAAAATTGAGTTATGACACTCAATATAAAGCATGGTATAACTAATTATAAAGCACAATTTTCAATCAACTCATTGTTGAAAAATAAAATTGAAAAGAAATTCAATCTAAATAAAGGACCCAATAAAACTCCTTGAGTTAACCTGCAAAACTAGTGATATGGATCATGAGACCAGGACAACCTAATGAAAAATAAAATGAAATAAATTATAAAATTTAATTTTTAATTAGGCTACTGTTAAAGAATGAAGTTGAAAAAATACAAATTAAAAAAAAACTCAAGTCAACTAGGCTAATCGATTTAACCCTCAACACGAGTTATGAGATTGAGATAACAACACAAAATGCAAACTGCTACAAATCATGTAACTCAATCTCTAATAAACCAAATACAGAATGATATAATAAAAAAAAAATAGGGAATTAAAAAAAAAATTCAAAGACAAAAAAAATTGCAATAAATATTTTTTTTATAAAGTGATCATAATAAAAACACCATCCCTTTTAGTTTTTTTTTAATTAATAATAATAATTAATCGAAGTTATGGCCAATGTCGAGTGGTGCCAAGATATCAATCAATTTGTGTTTATATAAACAAGGTTTGTGTTACAATTTCTCGTGGAACTAGTATATACTATATGTCGGGAACAGAGCACTCATAACCTTAACCAAGAGGTTTAGTTCTTTTCTTTCGTTGTTAATGTAACAGAAAGATTTGAAACTCGCAGACCAAATGTTTTCCTTGATTTTTATTTCTTCACAACTATCTAATGGTTGTCTCATAAGCATATAATCATTAAATTTCAAGAAAACTACAGAAATAAGTTAAAATGTCAGAAAGTAGAGTGATAAAATACAACTGGGCTAAAATGATGTCTCAGGTGAGGTGGAACTAGAAGAAGGAGGGCCTTCCAGACGAATATAATCATACATAATCCCCTGGAAAGGGCTGGTGCTTCTTGGCTGTGTCAAAAACACAGCATTGTCACCTTCAACAAGTCGAGCACCAGGTACATCTATACCATACAGCCAGTAGAGTCCATGAATTCCATGTCTTGCAATTGAGTTATCCTTCCCTATCAATCCGCTCGAAAATAAGGGTTTGGCCTTTGGATCGTTTATTCGAACCTTTTAAAAAGTAAACTTGGATTAGTGCATTGTAAAACTAACATCAATGGAAACTGGATGTTCTGTAGCTTTTTCTTTGTTTGTTTGTTTTTTTCTTTTTGGAATTACTTTTGATTAGTTAATGATCAATTGAAGATTTCCATACCTGCAATTCAGAAACAGTAGCCGATGCAAGTGCTACACGTAGTTTATAGATGCCATTTTGATCCACTTTGTCAAGATTAAACTTGATTTGCCATGTGGTTCTCTGGTATGTGTTATCATCCTTCTTCCTGCAATCAAGAAGCCAAAGATAGAAATGAACAGGTCCTCTTAAGCACATTCCGATAATAAAAGGAACATATAACATTCTGATTAGTTGGTTTCTTCAGGCATGTAAGAGGACTAACTACATGTTAATGAAAGTAAAACAGCATCAAGGTTGCAGAATTGCACCTGGTAACCTGAGCATAGAACCAATCTTTTCTGTAATCACTAACTCCAACGGTGTACACCAGGTCTCCATCAGGATATAATTCGGCATATCTTTCCCACAGTCCGTACTGCCTATACCTGAAAATTAATACAAGTATTCAATCGATGTTCATATGATGACATGATGGAGCTGAAATTTCTGCTCTAGGCGCGTGCACAAGTAAGATGGAAAAAGGTTATTGCAAAAATAAGCCTCATCAGGACAGATTCCTTTTCACAAACTAGCATGACTAACCTGTCAGGATGATTAACATAGAGTTTATTGATGTACTTAGGATTAGGATCAGGAACATAAAACTCCTCTGCCGAACGATCAGGGATGCCTATTTCCCACAATGTTGGCCCATCTCTTGGAGGCTCGTACACGAGATCACCCATCTCAATGTCACAACCTGTGTTCCAGGATTTTTAAGATAAAAATGTTTTATAATGGTAGAATAAATCCCAAAGAAATAAATACAGAATCAAATCAATGGAGTTATACCTGGTGTAATAGTAATGGAAACATCGTATCGATAATCGCCAATAACGCCAGGAACCCATGCGTAAAGGTTATAGTCACCAGTGCGCACATTATTGATGGAAAAATAGCCGCCCTCATCTGCTCTATTCCAGAATTGGTAATCCTGATAGAAAATAGCAGGTAACATTATTATCTTCCAGAGTCTGCCAGAAAAAAAAAATCCCATAAAATGGCTTCTGTTAAGATCGACAGAGCATTGGTTCTCTTTATTCCTTTGGCGGATTCTTACAGTGCTTCTTTGTTATGTCGCGGAAATGGTTAAAGAATAGACAAGATAACAAAAAATCACAGTCACACCTTGCATTCTCTTTGCCACGATCCGACATCTCCTGGTAGTGCTAGTCCAACATAAGCTCCGTTTGCTGGTATATAATCGTCGCTTACAAACCTAGACATTGAACAAGACAGCCATTAAAAGAAAGTAATCGCAGATAAACCAGTTTGATCGTCTCTGCACCCCTACCTGTCTCGCACTAATAGTCTGCCACTAACATTCCCTCGTTGATCCGATTTTTGATAATCTTCCGAAGCTGGAAATCTATAAGGCCAGCTTTGGACTTCAATCAACATCTAATAACCACATATATCATCTTTATCAGTTCTAACTTATTAAAGATGAATTTGCTTGAACTATTGGTATAGTTTAAGAGTTGATCTCAAAATAACCTGCAATTTAGCGTCCTCCCAAAGAGAAAGAGGGTCATCTCCATCCATCACAGAATTAAAATACATAAACACGGGTCCAAATACTTTCTTCCATGCCTCATCAGCTCCAATTTTCAGCACCAAATCTTCTCCCGAATAATGAGCACTGACAAACATCTGGTCATGACATTTGGATCCAATAAAAGCAATTTGTCATAGACTATCATTGCAATAAAATGCTGTTAAAAATGAAGAGGCTAATAATCTACATAGCTTACCGCAAGGGTGGTTGGTCCAACATGAGAGGTTAAGTTCTGTTTAACCGGTCCACCAGATCGAAACTCATCGCTTGGTGTAATTTGCCAGAACCCTACTGCCGGGTCCATACATATCCACCCATGCACCTTGTTGTCTTTGTTTTCAATTGAGTATTGGTACTTATCATCCACCTATACATTTTATAATGGAAGAAATCAAAATCCTGTAAAAATTAGAGAGAGAGAGAGAGAGAGAGGAGCACATGCCTCTCCTTTGAAGTCTGGCTCGACAGGATTGACAAGCAGAACTGCCTCAGGATAGGCCAAGGGTTGGCCTCTTGATGGCAATCTGTCATCAGGTAATGGCATGTATCTTTTTCTATTGTCTGCCGCGATCATGTAGTGAAACCTATCCACTCAAACCATCCCCATTAGAAACTGTCATTACTCCGTGTTTTTAACATTCCATTTCTTAATATTCTCTCAAGTTTCATGTGAAAAAATAGGCACCGCAAGGCAAAAAAAATAAAAAAGAGTAAAATCGGTTACTTGTCTTTTCTGAGCTTGAACGCAATCCTAGTTTCGCCAAGGTTAAAACCAGGCCATTCTTTCAAGTGCTCATAGATGGCGTAAGAGTAGAATCCTGAGGAACCACGAAGCATTACAAACCTATAATAGAATTATATTAGGTTTGTCATCATATTTCTCTTTTTTCAAAGGAAAGCATTGGAATAAATAAAGAATTACCTTTTATCTATGTTCAGGGGAACGAGTTTGCCCTCCTGTGAGGAATCCCATGTTCTTGTGAATGAGACCTCCACTTGTTCTTCGGTTTCTACAATAACCTTAAAACTTCTTCCTTTAATCCTGTACAGTAATTAGACCTTCACTGAACTCCGGCTTAAGAAAAAAAGGTATGAGCAATCTCTTCTATTGACCAAATTTTGGTTTAAAAGGACCGACTAACTGTTATATTAGTTATGGATCATTAAATTAATACATATTCAGGTGTTCATAATAAATTGCACAGATTGTGCCAATCCCCATACGTGATAACAAGCAAGTATTCGATCAATCTTTGGTTAATAATAAAAATCCGAATTTAATGGCACGAGGCTAGCTATTAACAATTCATTAAGAGAGGGCAAAAAAAGAGAGCATACACATCGAAAATTCCTGTAGTTCCTGCTGTATTCCATACGAGGTCCCAGTACCTGCATATCAATCCAAAACGCAGAATTAGAAACATGCATGGTCAATTTAGGTAACCTATTTTCTATGCGTGTGCCTCGTTGATTTAGCATTTTGCAATCACCAATAGTTTTAGCTCTTCAATTTGTCCCTCGTAAGAAACAAACAAAAAAAAAGAACAGAAATAAACAAAAAGTATCGTACCCTCTATTAGATTCATCATTTAGAACTTCAAGTAAATTGTCGATGCCACTATATCGTATACCAGTGACAATTCCATCTGGGTTTGACAAAGTGACTTGCAGTATGCCATTATCCATCATCACCTGCGTTCATGCATCATGAAAGCTAAACTTCAACAAGAGAACGACAAAAACTTGAAAATCCTTAGCCTAGCATTCTAGCATTTAAGAGAAAATCAAGAAAGAAAACCAGAAAAGACATTAATGGGGAAATCAAATTTAGTTTACATGACGATCTTGAACAAGGAGTTGCACCCCTAAATGCGGCATGCTAAGGCTCTTGATATAGACCCCGGAAACAATTGAAGTTTGTATGATTCAAATTAGGCTGCAAGCTGATGCTTATCAATAGTAATACTGAGAAGAAATTTGAATGGAGGAAGTCCAAATATATATGAACGACATTGCAAGAATCTATTAACCTTAGGCTTCCTTAAAATGCATTCTGTTTATCACTTTTGTCTTTTTAAATCTCTTAACTTAGTCGCCACTCGCCACAGTTTGGTGCATTAGATAAAGGCGTGCAAGAATCGCTATATATATGTGGAGCAGAGCAACTGTGTGAGTTACAGAATTAAAATTTAATAAATTAAAAGTCTCGCTAATCTAATAGTCTACATGCATGTATATTCTTAAAAAGACATCTTATTACTCAAAACACACAAACGATCAACGTAGAAACAATTCTAGTTTTACACAATTAAGACCTCTAATCCTCAGAATATTCGGTACTAATCTCTGTTAAAACATGCAGAACTCTGTTGGTGGGACGGCGTATGAAATCTCCTTTATGTGTATTGTTTAAAGGATGATAACAGTGGGTCATTAACTTATCGCCGAGTTTTTCTTATTTATTTATTATGTTTGAGGTCGGTGTTTTAACTTCTATTTATTATTATTTTTTTATGCAGAAAACTTGACCTCCACATCAAGAAACGGAAACATAGAAGTGAAATATAGCACGCATTGATTCTTATCTCGTTCGGCACGAGAGACTATACCTTGATTGGTCTGCGGTGCCGGTTCGCCTAAGCTTAGCTTAAATGCTTCATTCTGTTGGATGCATTTGGTGAGCAGATAGGATGGATCGATATAGAATCAATCGGCCAAGTTTGTCCTACTTAGAGAGGTGGGACATAATTCTTAACGTAGAGTAGGATTTTTGACTCAGTTTCTGTAATCATAAAAAATAAAAATAAAAAAATTTTTATATTAATAAATATTAGTTATTGGGTTAGGTCTAGTATGTACATAAAAAATGAATTTTATTTAAATATTTAGAGAAATTATTAAAAGAATAACCGTTTTTTTTTCTATTTGTATATATAAAGACATAACTGATGTGAAGAGGCGTGAAAGAAAATAATTTTTTTCTTTTTTTTTTTAATTTCTAACTCTCAAAAGTAACCAATTCTGAGAAAGTATCCATGGCGAAAAAGAAGAGATGATTGGTCGATTTGTTCACATAGCTGGACGGCAGGCATGAATATCTATATATTTCATCCTTTGATCTAAATTGTTGAGCCTTTACATCTACATGTAATTGGACGGTGTGATGGGACTGAAGAACCACTGGTTTGTCTTTTTAGAAAGTGGACAGTAAACGAGATAGAACAAATATTAGTTAGCCAATTGATGTGATTTCAACAAGTAAGTTTGGCTTCTTGATTTTTTGCTTGAAAGGTACTCTACTCGACACAATTTGGTATTGGCTTTATTCATGGGAGTGTTGTTATCGTCCATTCAATGAAACACGAAAAATAGCACTTTATATTCATCATGCATTAAAATAAATAACAAGGACATTAATTCAACAAACATAATTTCAATTCAAATTCAAAAATAAACTAACTTGAAATTATGCAATTTAAATTTTAAATAAAAGTAAAAAAAAAATAAGAGTTGAATCGATATGACCTGATCTACTTGACGAGTCCAAAGATAACTTTACTGGCCGGTAAAAATATTGTTTGACTTAAAAAATTTCAAGATAATGTTTTTTTTTAAAAAAAATAATGTTGAGACGACAATATATTAGGTCGGCCTAAGTCAATCTAGGTTAACTTTATAAATTTATAACCTGAATCATGAGATCATGAAACCTATATAAAATAAAATTATGAAGCTTAATTGCCAATAAAATCATTGTTAAATGATGAAATTAAAAAAAATTAATCTAAATAAAAGACAAAAAAATTATCGTTCTAAATAAAATTATAAAAATGTTATAATCAATCTCGTAAGACTTTTTAAACTCTGATTACCCTAAAATTTTAGCTAAAAATATAACAAAATATAAAGAAATTTCTCGTAAATTTTTAGCCCGGTCAAATGATCATATTAAAAGATATTTTATAACATGGATAAAAAATTTAAAATATTAGCCCAATCAAACGATTAAGTTGAAATTAAAAAGAGATATAACCTAGATAGTATTTAAAAAAAAAAAAAACCATTATTCGACCGAAATGGAACTGCCAAAATAGAACCAGAACATTTGACCAGAATTAAAACTGAATTTCCAAAACATGTTAATATTACAAGCGAGATAAAATCTATTCTAGTTTATTTTATTTTTTAAACTAATACGAAGCGTGCCCATTATCTAAACAAAACAAAAGTGACAACCTTGGTCCCAGGCACGAGGGCCACCATGTGCAAAAGCAAGCAAGAAATGCGGGTGCCAACCAGCAGCCTTCGTCCTATCTTATTGGACCTTCCGAACCGTCTGGCCCAGGGTTTGTCATTAACATCTGGCTCACTAACAGCAGCACCCCGTAAATACATGGGCTTCGAAAGCTCATTCTGGCAAGTGGCAAAGGAGAAATTAGGGGGGGGAACAGTGGTTGTAAATCCATTTACTTCATAATAAACTGCATTTTCCGTGCCCAACCATCATGCTGGACTCTAATTCCTCATGCATGTTTCTCCAGTCAAATATCATGGGAAGCGAAGAGAAATTCACAAATGACAGTAAATTGACACCATAAAACGCCTGCCAATAACGAGAATGCAACGTTACTAAAACCCATCATTTACAAAAGTCCAAATGGTGGAGCTCGTTTCCAATGAGGATACGTCTTAACATAATCTGTCGATATACCAAGACAATCTCAGTGCGTATAGCATTGCAAAAACAGTGTTCTCAGACGATTACAGATACAGACAAAAGGAAATGGTAGCTATTAAGCTGATTTACACAAGCTCATATGCAATACTTCTCGGTGCTAATGCACTTGACTATCCTCAGTTTTCTTCTGGAAGAGAAATGATCCTAACAGAACAGCAATGCCAGTTATTGCAATGGTGAATAGAAGTCGTTTCCGTGAGAAGTCCTGTGGCTGCCTTCTCTGGGGACCTTGTGGCTGTCTTCTTTCAGCAGCCCTCACATCCCTTTTAGACAAATTCCATAAGTTAGGAACCATGGAAAAAATATTTAAATCCAGATACTAATATCTTTCCAGTAAACCCAAAAGAAGGTTCAGAAAACATAAAGCAAATATCCAAAATTGCTCATTGGGATTGCACAACTCAAAGTGTCTACAAAAGAGGGCCACAGATGCTGAAGCCGCCTACATATCAATACAGGAAAACCATGAAAAAGGTGGTCATGCCAGTGTCTCTATAAAAGAAGGATATGGATGTTCACCATGGCCTCTAATACAAATCTAGGGATCGCAATGGGTACCCACAGTCAGGTTTCTACTATATCCATACCCTACTACCTATTATCCAATAGGTAAGAAATTTAGATATTTATACCTTATCCATCAGGTTTCGAGTATCCATATAGATATCAATTATCCCAGAACTATTTATTATTCAAAATAAAATAAATCAGTAATTTATATATTTGAGGTATGTATATTTATATTAAATAACAAATTATAAATGTTATACATATACATGTGTATTGTGTCAATATTGGGATATGTATATATTGTATTGTATTAAAAAAATATAAATGTTATAGATATATGTATCTATATGATATAATTATATATATCTTGGGTTAAGTTTGGGTCAGGTTTAACAAAATTCATACCATATTCATCACCTATCAGGTAAGGTAAATATCCAAATAAACCAACCCATTCGAGTATGTTCGAATGTTATCCATCAAGTTCGGATAAAATTGGCATCCCTATTCAAATCCATACATGCCAATACTAGGGCCAACTATCCAGAAATAAGCTAGATACTTTAGGGGACTGCTACCAATGAAACATTGAAGTCAAGAGAACCATCTTTTCACAGATTAATGCATGCAAATATAATGTTGCAACTGGATGAGGATATTAATAAGGAAATAGGAGAGAGGCTGTTTGATATCCGTCATCTCAGATGCATGCATCTCTACTGCAATAGGTTTAACCATCACTCTCAATGCTTTGCAAATTTTTACATTTTCCACATCCACTGTCTCAGATCGTGTTCTGTAATACCACCACTATGCTTCATATGATATATCAATCACATCAAAATCATTTGTGCACAACACACTATGTGATGAATATCTCATAAATGAGAACATCAATTTGTAACACTTGGAACTAGAAAATCAGGAAAGGCAATATATTAGCATTTTCATTCAAAAATTGCAGGCAAGGGGTATATAGTATATCTACCTGGAAGACTCTACAGTAGTATCTGGTAAGCCAGTGCATCTAGACTCATGATTATATCTTTCTCGCAGTCTAATGTATCTATTACACATGTGACAGAGTTCTGTCCGATTCCCACATACCTCCTAAAATTAAGAGAAAAGCAGGTGTATATATTAGATTATGCTAAAGCATGCAGCAGAAACAGATGTTGAAATTTCTAAATCATTGTGAGGTCCCTACCTGATGCTCAGCTAGATCAACTGCTGGCAATGGAAACTCACAGAACTCACATGTGACAATCCTTTGGGGACAATTTTCACCTTTATGGACAGCTAGAATTTCACGTTCCATTGTCTCACTGCAGAGTGAACAGGCTACCTGCTCGATATATAAGTCAATAATATAGAAAGCATCAACAAATATTTTAATTACTAAGGTTGACATAAAACAAGTACAGACAGACAGTCAATCCTCTCAAAAAGCAAACAGTAGGATAAGTAGGAACACCAAAACTGGATATCTTGGTCTTCAGCATCCACGGCCAATAAAAGAAATATTCCTACTATGTACATATGTAACTATTTTGCTTCAAATTGTAGGTCCAAGAAATAGCAAATTTATGAAAATACACATAATTGATAATGCTAGAAGGAATGCATTACCAACCATAAACAGGATACTTTTTTTCTTCAATTACACCCCATCAAACCCCGCTCCCATATTACTTGAACTAATGACCAAGGATCACAATTAATGAAAATGTAGACATGACGACATGATTTTTTTCCCAGTAAAGTGCCACGCAGAATTAACTGGAATAAGTTGTCATAGAAGAAATAAATGAAGTTAAGAAGACAATCTCATCTGAAATGAGTAAAAATGATCACTGAACTAAAAAGCTTCTACATTATCTTTCCACTAAAAGCAACCACTTCCAGTAGACCAACATACCGGAGCATGAGTGTTCAAGAAATGTTCCTCAGCATGTTTCTTGGGGACCATATCACCACAGATTTTACATTTTTTGAGATTTCGGAAACAATGTGCATAGTGCAAATCAATGTTCGAGGAAGGAATAGCTCTGTCACTGTAAAAAGAAAAATTAATTGAAAAAGAAATCACTAATTAGCACATCAGTTTTAGGGGAAAAAACCCAACATATTAACAAGAAAAGCACATCAAATCAAGGATCACAAGGAAATTATCAAGAAAAGCTTGACCCACATTAATATCAGTAAAATTACAAAAGACTAGTAAATCGAAAGAATCTAACAAAAACAGCGAAGCTACAAATAAAGGGTTATAATGAAGAATAGATTGAACACAATTCAAGACTCCAATGCCTCAAGATACAAGCATTTCAAGGTAAGAGTTGACCACGGTCACGAGAAACACCAATCAAGAAGACAAGCAGATCGAACAAGAATTACACAGAATTTAAATCCCAAATATTTTACGAAAATCAATTGAGGTTTTGATAAACTTAAGCATGGGAACTCTACAAAGAAACAAGGCCAATAATTAAGTAACAATTAAAAAAGAGAGGGAGAGAGGCAATCAGAAACTTGATAGTCATAATTACCAGTGACTGCATATGCTAGTTGATTCCTCAGATGCAACTGCCATATTCGAGATACCAAACGACGACGCTTTTTCTTCGATAAGATTCTTAAGGAAAACCAAAATAATTAAGTACACAAATCGAAATCGGATTAGGTTGCATGAAAATAACGATCGACAAACAGACAAAAGGAAGAATTTATTACAACCTGTGATTTTACTCCTGTTTTTGTTCTTAATTACCTTAACCAACTCCTAAGTCTTCTCTGTTCTCTGTTTTATTGTGCTGTAATAATTTGGGATTTTTTAAGGAGAGAGCAATTGACGATTCCTTTGGTCTGGGTGAACAAACTCTTTTATTTTTCGATGGAAAGACTTTTTTTTTTTTTTTGGTACCCTTTTGAGCCCACATTTTGCCATACCAAACAAATATGCTTTTTTCTAGTATCCACGCGCTTTCCACTTGCGTGTGTTACAAGCTCCTATCTCTTTAGTTGAGTCTCTACCCGGCTAGGTCCTGGCAAATTAACCTTTTCGGCCCAGACAGAACTCTGGTAGTTTGGGCTACGGTTTCAATTATTAAGGATTGCTGGACTTGCAGGGGTTTGATGCTTTGCTTGTACTGTTTGAGAAAATCGAACCCAAAACTTGTTCGAACTTCAAAAATAAAGTCTCTATGAATCTTTTATTTCAATGTAATGTGCATAGTTAGTTTTTAATGGATTTTAAAGATAGGATTATCCTTAATATCTAAAAATAAGGTGTACTTTAAGGTGTGGGAGCAGCCCCTTTTTAACCTTCTTTTTGTTTTGTTTTTATATGTGTGAGGATAATGTATCCGAATGCTTGTGACAAGGGGTTTTTTTTTTTTAGTTAGCTGGTATAATAACATGTTTATTTTTGTGTTTTACAAGTATTTTTAAAATAATTAATTATTTTATTTTAGATCCTTTTGATATGTTGATATAAAAAATAATTTTAAAAAAATAAAAAAATTATTTTAATATATTTTCAAGTAAAAAAACACTTTACAACACAAAATAATAAGTTCTTAACTATAATAAATTATTAAGTGAATTCAGTGAACTAAGAGAGGATAATACTATCATATTCAAAATAGTAAGAATCAATTGGTTTTCTCTCTCCTTTTAATAATAATAATAATATTAATAATAATATTTTTTTATTTATCAGTCTTGAATTAAATTATAAATTCAACATCTATTAGTTATATATTTGTAAAACTAGTGGTCCTGCACTCCTGCTCCTCCATCAAAGCCAGAACCTTGATTTTTATTTTACCAAAATTTCAATACACAAATTTAATTTGCAATTGAAAACGTTGCAGTGGTATTTGACATTGGACTTGGTATAGTTCTGTATAGATGGAATTAACATGTATTCTATTTTTCTTAGATAAATGATAATCACTATTGAAAAAAAAGGGTTAATTTTTCAAGAAAATAAAATATAAATGTAATTTGACATTTTAAATCAGATTATTAATAATTAATTAATTAATTACAAAATCCATTAATTTAGCTTTATATGTGAAAACCATTAACATATATTAAAAAAAAAAACCATTAACATTTATTAAGTTAATTCTTATCGTATAACATAGAAAAATATTAACATGTATCATAATTAAAACTCAATTAAGTATTTATCAGGTTAAATCCCCACATTCATAGTTTCAATATGACTCGAAGTGTTCCAACAACAGCAATAACTATCGAAGTACAATCATATAAATTAAATTCACACCACTGCTCCATTGTCTTCAATTTCCATCTTTTATTATAAATAAATATTTGAAGACTATCAATCATTATCGTGGAAGAAAATATAACAAACATGTGATTTTCATGGTTATAGTCTCTCTTCTTTTTTTCGTTCTCATTTTCCACATCTGTATTGTATGCATATATATATATATATAGACATTAATGAGACTTATTACTTATAATTTATTTTTTAGAATGGATAAATTGCTCTCATATTCTTGAAAAAAGACAACGTAGCCAATATCCGAGGGGCGTTTTTTAATTTTCATGTTTTTTTATAGTATAATTACCATGTAACTTTTAGGATCAATTTTTTTTTCTGGCATTTTATATTTTTTTAACTTTGGTTTTATTAGAATTATCTGGTGAGGTTAAGGTTGTTATGATTTTTTTATAATTAAAAAAAATAAATTAGTGCCTCTCGATGGTCTTTAGTAGCTTTTCACAGCAATATTCAAAGCATCACACCACCTTTTACATAGTGGGCTGGCATGTGTTGGCTTTTACAAACATGGAAGAACTCTTATGACAATTTTTTTTTTTATCTCTCCTTCACCTTAAAAGGTGTATTACCTTATAAAGTTACAAAGTGATTCTCAATAATTTAATTTTATCAAATTTGTTTTATTTATTTTTCAATTTCTCTCCTTAACATTTGATTTTTTATGTGTTTTTATCAAATTTGATTCTTGTTTATTTTTCTTTTAATTTATTTTATTTGATTTGATTTTAATTATTTTTTATTAAATTTGATCTCTATTCTTATGATTGCAATTCTTTTTATTTTGAGTTCTCTTATTGATTAATTTTTTTTTGTTTACAATTTCATCATTTATTGTTTTATTTCAATGAATTTTCATATCATGTTTGATGTTTTTTTATCATGCTTTCAAAACCTAGCCTAGTCGGACCCTATTATGTCTCATGTCACGGGTTGGGTCGAATAACTTGGGTTACCAAGGTCAGTTGGATTTTTTTATTGTGCAGGAAATAAAAACGATATTATTTTAATAAAAAATAATGGTAAAAAACAATCAGCAGGTGTTGACATGATTTATTCTTAGTTAATCACTTGATTTTTTATTCGGTTAAAATAAAAATGGTATTATCTTAATAAAAAAAATGTAGAAAAAAATGCAATTATGATAATTTTTTATTGGCCTTTTTTGTTTTGGATTATTTTTCAGATTTTTTTTCAATCTCATCCATTTTCATTTCATTTTGTTTTGTTTTTATATTAAATATTATACTCATTCTCTTGGTTGTTGTCTTTTTTTTTTTTATCTTTTTATTGGTTTTTTTTCTTTTAATTTTCCCCTCAATATTTTATTTCATTTTTTGTTTTTTTTCTAGATTTAATTCTATTTTTTTAATTTTTCTTTTTTATCCATTTTCTTAATTTTTTTTATCTTTCAATTTATTCCACAAATTTTTATTTCCATTGTTTTTTTTTTGTCATATTTTGGTTCTCATTTTTTTAATTGCTTTTTTTATTCTTTTTCTTGTTTTATTCTATTTTTTGATTAAGTCCCTTATCATTTTTTTAATTAGTTTTTATACTAGATTTGGTTCTTATTATTTTAATTGTTATTTGTTTTCTTTTTAGTTGTTTTATAGTTAAGAATCTTGTTCAAATATTTTTTTGATCTTTTGTATACCAAATTTTATTATTTTGTTCAACTTATTTTCCTTAACATTATTAAATATCAAAAAATAATTTATTTTTTTGTTAAAAAATATTTTTCATAAAAAAAAAGCTTTAAATATCTTTAAACGCAAACATGAAAAACCAAAGTGCCATATCATTTGGACAACATTACGAAGTAAGCTCGTCAACTATGAAAATCATCTTATATGGAGTCAAATAAAAATATTTTCATTGATTGCATAAACTAATCAAAATATCAACTAGTTTATTCCAAGTTGTTTTTCCCGGGGTAAAGATTAGAGCATAAGAGAAGAGTATGGCTGCGCCTTTCACACGATGATGCCTCCGATGCACGCGCCGTCCCTCTAGACACTGTTCATTCACCATAGTCCTTATAATTGTTTACAGTATTAAATTTTGCTTTTCAAGTCTTAATTGTTTAAGAACAATAACATTTAACTTAATTTTACAAAACCAAGCGCCAGCCGCGCGTTGAAATTTTTTCTCGATATCGCGAGATCCTCGTATCTAGAAATATAAAAAATGATGTTAAGTTCGATAGTAAATAAGTTAAATTTTAATGGATCAAATTGAAAAGAAAAAAAATAAATGACAAAAAAATAGGGCTGATCTTTTCTCTGCCTTGTGCAACTAAGTCCCTAGTTCTTTCAAGAAATTTTTTTTGAATATTTATCTATCGTTCAATTTCAGTCCAGATAGCTAAAAAACAAAGATAATTGACCTCTTTGAAAAGAAAAGGGAAAAAGGAAAGTATTAGTGAGTCTAGAGAGCAATAATAATTTTTACTATTATCCTCTGGAAATAACTAACTAGTATCCCGGTGCCTTGCTGCGGGGGCTTCACCGTGATCACGTGGCTTATCATTGATCACAATGAGATGAACATTTTTACATATAAAAAAATAGGCTACGGAAAGACTACTCTAAATAATGGATTAGAGAAAACCTAAAGTTTTAACAACTGTCATTGCAAGTGTGTTTGGAGTGTTGTTGTGGTTATTTTTTAAAGTGTTTTTTATTCGGAAATGTATCAAAATAATATTTTTTATTTTTTAAAAATTATTTTTTACATTAGTATATCAAAATGATCTAAAAACATATAAAAAATATTAATTTAAAATAAAGAAAAAAATTTACAAAAATTAAATTTTTTCAAAAATATTTTTAAAACACAAAAATAAAGAAGAACTAAGGCTTATAGAGTTATATATATGCTCTTACAACCGACCATAAAAGGTTGCAAAAGTCGTGACTTTGAAAAGGAAATCCCTTTAATTACCTAACTCAGAGATCATTTTAACATGCAATAGAAGCTGAGAATTTACTACAAGTAAAATACTTTCAAACCAAGCATATTAATTATAACTAATATCACGAAAGAGTCCAGTAAATCCCATTCATCAAGGCTAAATGCCTATAGCCTTTATAAATTTATAAGAAATGATCTGTTATTTAAATATATTTTAATTAAATGGTTCACAATTAATATGGTGCAGATATAATTAGTATATATCCTGCTCAAGTACTTGAATTCTAAAATGTTAGTTACCTTTAAGTTCTACACGAGTCAACATCAATTACATTGATACTGTACTTTTCCATGGATGTAAGCATTAATCTTCCAAGTCAAGGCTAGAATCTGACTTATCTTGTAGCGACCTGCAGCCAAGCGATTACGCACTTCACAACATAGTTGTTTTAAATTATGGGATTTCATGGGACATGTTATCACGAGGTATATATGGATTGAGACTGTGATAATAAATGTCTTTTATAATATTTTTTATTTTTTAAAATTTATTTTTATATTAATATATTAAAACCATCTAAAATCATAAAAGAAATAATTTAAGATAAAAAAAATTTAAGAATTTTTAAGAATACTTTTTAAATTAAAAAAAAAACGTTATCTGAATTAGGTATGATCACAATACAATTCGTTTATAATGTATGTATTGGTGTTCTCTTTCAGTAATGGCAATTCATATTGACAAATTTAGTGGCATATAAAATTCTTTATGTTGAGTATATAAGGCAATTTGGTGGCGTATAAAATTCTTTATGTTGAGTATACAAGGCCAAGAGCACATCTGCCAACAAGATACTTCTTCTTTACAAGAATTTTTTTTTATTTTCTTCACTTTTTTAGTAACCAAACAGAGTATGCAACGTCAAAAAAATAAAGTAAAAAGCTTCATACCATTTAATATATGAATTTAATTACACCCATTCCTCCTCTTTGATGAATCCACGTAAAACGAAGGGCTTTGTGAATGCATGACAATCACAATACCACTACAAGGTTTTGAAGTGGACTGGCCAGGAATGGGATTTGCAGGCTAAGATGGATCGAGGAGGAGAGTTAAGAGAGCAAGGGAGAGTGGACGTGGAAACATAAAGAAGAAGCTACAGTGCCTTTAAAACAATATATTATTACCCAGTTTTAATTACATCGTGGGTCAATTTGAGTTTTTAATTGATTCAGGTCGAATCAATTAATTTTTATTCTATTTTTATAATCTCAATCAATCCATACCTCCAATGAGCCAAGTTTCAAGTCGCTTGTTGGTCGATTTAGATTTTATAATTAGAGTTATTGTATTATTATTAATTTTAACATTCAACATAAGCTAAAGTATTATTATTATTATTATTATAAAAAATATTTAAATTTAATATTAATACATGTTAAGGATAAAATAGATTCTTTTATATTTTATTTTATATTTTTCATTATCAACCAAACGATACGTATTTATAGTCCTTTTATTTTATATATTATTACCAAATATAATTTTATTTTTGTGTTTTAATCTCTATTTCTACTATTTTTATTTGTTTATATTAAAATAGTAATAAGATGATACTCTTATTAGAACAATATATTAATACGCTTTATAGGAATAGTAGGGCACCGTGATAAACTCATTCTTTTAACCTTGTAGGCTAATGTGTAATAAACATTAAGATGCATATCTTTTATTTCTTTAAATAAAAATAAGATTTTTAAAACATAACATCCAATCATCGAACGTTACTTGTACTAAAAATACTTTTAATTCACAACGCGGCATAATAATCAAAATACAGGACAACACACCCCATGTTATCCAGGTGGTCCTGCCAGCCCACCAGAACGGGGCAGTGGGTGGAGCCATATATGTTAGCAGTGGATTAATTACGTTAATTATCTCATTCCATAGATTTAAAAGAAAAGGTAAGAATGTCTTTTTGTTGAAAGGTTCGTTTCCTGATCTCACCACTCTTCCATCTCATAAAGGCCCCGAAGAAGTGATTTTTCACAGGAAAGTTCCGAGGTTCGGGGTGCACGATAGGGTGGTACATGATATCATGGTAGTGTTTGTATTTTAAATATATTAAAATATATATTTTTAAAAATTATTTTTAATATTAGAACATTAAAATATTTAAAAATAACTAAAAATATTAATTTAAAAAAATTAATTTTTTTAAAATACAGAAATAATCGAAGCCCGAAGTAAGAATATTTCCACCGCCGGGACGATAAAGTAATGGAAGTCAGTGATGGGAAGATCAACATTCTTTTTCTTGGTCTATGCACTGATATCATTTGGCTGATGATTGACACTTGTCCTCACTTTTAGCTGGAGGAATGGAAGCTCATGTTTTTTTTATTCAGTGACCTCGATTACGGGCTCGTTAATCACAGGGACCCATTATTTTTTAATTTCCTAGTACGATTCAACCTCATTGGCTGTTTCATCTTTATTCACGTGGGCTCGTCCAATGGGAAGCTTGGCTCAAGGACATGCAATCCCAAATCCCAGGCAACGTGATCTGTGTTTAATTAGACAGTTCACCAATTAATAACCCCACAAATAATATGCATTAGATTCTTAATCATTAAAGCGTTCGTTAATGATTCTCTTTCGAGTTAAGGAGAAATTAAAGAGAGATTCTGATGTTGCCATGGAGATCATAGCCACACACGATTTTGGGCGTTGGTCTAAAGCTGTTTGCCATTGGACAAAGGCGTGCGAAGAGAACCCTCGATTGGCTAATGAATTTTGTCGCCTTCACGTGCGTGTTCCATCTAAGCAAATCAGATCTTGACAGCTGCTTGCTGGACTCTCGTGCGCCTGGAGGATTGCAAGATTTGCAGAATCGACATCAACGTCGATCAATTACACGTATTATTTATCCCGACTTTTACTTAGAACTGTGCTCTGCAATTCTGCTCATCTAATTACCACTATCAGATTTCAGAAGAAAAAAAAAAAATTTCGAAATAGCCATGTGTTCTTGGCTTCGTGTGACTCTTTAAATGTGAACCATTGATGTATCCACGTGTTATGAAGACAACAGATCTTAATCTTGGAAACGTAGTGGAAACTATATTTTTAAAAATTTTGATTTTTTTATTTAAAATAATTTTTTTATATTTTTAAATTATTTTGATGTGCTGATATTAAAAAATAAAAAAAATTATTTTAATATATTTTTAAACAAAAAGTACTTTAAACCATCGCCGGCTATTACAATTTCAAAAAAATTCTTAATTGTTTTTGAAAAAATACGAAAAAAAAAACCTTACACTATTAGTTATTAATTTTAAAACATTAATTTTGAAAAAAAAAAATTGATAACACTTTGTTATCGGGCATTGGACTGTTGACCAACTATATCAAAATTAGAAATCAGTAGGACCACATTTTTTAGTAATAAATTAAATATTTTATATTGGATATACTGCATTTCTCGGATTTTGAGAGACAGTGCCACTATCCTTCTTGTATTTTGCAAAACATGAGCAGGAAATATTCAACTCCAGACAAAAACTTGCAATGAGCCTACCAATCCATCATAAGTGATATGCAGGCTCTGGTTCTATCTCGATCTAGCTTGATTTGAAATCTTGCCAATCAAATTTGAATCACCTACAAGACCTCGATGTCAATACTTTTACGAGAACGAAGAGGGATGTAAGATAATGTTCCTCCTCCTCCTCCTCCTCCTCCTCCTCCTCCTCTTCTTCTGCCAATAACCTAGCTGGGGATTGTGGAAGTTATCTAATTACAAGACTAAAAAATACAACCAGCTTATTATATATCACTTATCTATATTGGGGTGGGGTGAGTGGGTTTTAAATAGAATATTATTTCGGAATAATTCATTTGCTCACAAGACTCAACTTTCAAGAGTTGTTTACATCAAGTTGTGGGTAAGAATAATAGGTTGCCGATACTTTTTGAGAATACGGTGCAAATCATATTTTAGAATTTTTTTTAAAAAAATTATTTAATTATTATATTTTCAAATTGTTTTGATATATTGATATTAAAAATAATTTTTAAAAATAAAAAAATTATTTCAATACATTTCTAGATAAAAATATTTTTTGAAAAACAATTATTACTACATTCTCGTAGAAGATATAACTACGTTTTCTTAATTTCATGTGTAGAAGAGTTGACAAGTCTTGATTTATTATCAGTAAATAGCAGAGAAAAAATGATCGAATGTTATTCTATTTTTTTTTAAAAAAAATTCACATGATTTCTATTAATCTAGATAATGCATTAATTATAACACAAGGACTTATCAATCATTTAACCATAAAGGAACTTCCCCGGGGGGGGGGGGGGGGGAACAACAAAGGAAAGACGTTTTGTGGCTAGAATACAAATAGAAAAAAAAGAACCAACTTCTAATAAATAATGTTTAACTTGAGAAAGTTTCTTTCTCTGCCGGAAAGGGAAGTCACTATGACAGCTGAGATGTACATTTAAGAAAAAGAATAACTTACGAGTTAATATTTTTTAAAATCTCTATGTTTAAATCTTGAGTCTAGTGCTGAGGAAAAATTAATAAATTCTTCTGAGTATGTTAATATGAGGCGTGATTTTAAACTTGTTCATAGAAATAATTTCAACTGACCTCTAAATTATTCCAAAAATACCTACGCTCCCAGCGAGAAAGAGTTCAGGTGTTGAAGGCTACACTATATTTGATGGGCTTCAGATAACTTGAAAATTGGGCTGTCAGAACTACGATAGAGAGACAGGAAAAAAAAAAAAAAAAACAAGAACACAGAGAATCAGCAATTCATATCTCTAAGACTCTAACAATTCCTAGTTCTTCCCAAAAAGAGAGGATCAGGTACCTTGGCTACATCAATTTTTGCTTGCACCTGCAGGCCACACGGTCTCCGATTTCTTAATTTGGAAACCTTAAGAACAAGAGAAAAGGAAATCACTTTTTTCCTCTGCTCTTCTTCGCTTTTCACTGTCCAGATTTCCTGTCGACACGTGGTGACACGGATAGGCAGGGCCTTCAGCTTTTTTTTTTTTTTTTTTAAATGACGAGGATGTCCTGGCCCTACTAAAGGATATCGAGGAGGCTCAATTGCATTGCCAAAGGAAAACATCATGTAATCATGTTAGTGTCCTTTATACGCGGCTTGTCTGGACTTGAATTGATGACTGTTTGTTCCTACTTGCACTGTACTGCCGGTTTGATTTCGAATTATTTTGAATGTGTTAAAAAAATAAATAGAAAATAACATGCAGCGACTCGCTTGCTATACCCGAGACAAAGGACGCGTCGACTGCAATACTCAACTCCGAATTCAACCACCAATCTCAACATGATAGTTGAAAAACTTGACATTTTAAAAGTATTTTTTATTTATTTTATTTTATTTTAAATTAATATATTTTTAATGTTTTCAAATCATTTTAATGTGTTGATATCAAAAATAAAATTTTAAAAATAAAAAAAATATTATTTTAATGCGTTTTCAAGTGAAAAATATTTTAAAAAACAACCACAACTACATGTTCATAGAGTTTTTAGGTTAAAATTTATTTTCATAAAAAATACTTAATAAATACTTTAAAAGCTTTTTAAATTTTTTACTAATTTCAAAATACTCTAAAATCAACTAAACTTAAAAATCAAAACGAAACTCGATTTTTTTCATACATGTTTATATGAAAACTCATAACCATCAAACTTTTCTTATAGAACGGAATTTGTTGGAATTTGTTGATATTAAATTCGATTATTTTTGTTCTTAGTATTATGATAATCAATAATTTTCTTGTTTTCACTATTTTTCATTAATTTTTTTTATTTTTTTAAAAAATTTAAAAACTGAAAAATAAATAAAATAAAATTTTAAATTACAATAAAAATTATTATTGGTGTAGGGTGAATTATGTTTTTTTTTTTGATAACCCAGAGTGAATTATGTATTTTGGATATACATGTGTGTGTTATTTAAACATTTTACGTTCAATGGAATGGATATATAAGAAGCAGGATTGTCACATGTATTCGTAGCTATATCCTATATTCCTATATGCATTAATTCTAAGATTGATATTACCTAGGTATAAGATCAAAATAAATCACACACGTATTTTGTTTCGTAGTTCTGTAAACCTTATTAAATATTTATTTGGTAATACAGGGCAATGATATTTTTCAACTAAAAATATATTAAAATAATATTTTTTTATTTTTTATTTATTTGTAACATAAACGCAAGAAACACAATATATATATATATATATATATATATATATATATATATATATATATATATATATATATAACCATGAAAATAAACACTCCCTGTAGCTGTTAATTTTAGTGGGAGGTTGAAATCTTTATTTTAACATTATCCTTGCTGGGTGACAGCAAAAGTCACTGCTAGTAGCATAATAAGTGATTCTAAAACACTTTACTCATCTTGTATCTATATAATACAGGATTTAAACTGTAATAGTCAATGAGAGAGCATCATCCAGCTGAATTCATTGAGTCCCAGCTAAAAATTTTATAGCGTCTAAAGCGTGTCAAATCAAAATCATATAAAATTAGAAAATAATTTATAAAAACTATAATTGTTTAAAAATTCCAATCTATTTACCAAAAGAATATATATATATATACTAAATAATAATATAAATCAAGACCTTACCTAATAGTTTAAATTATTAGGTTGAGATTGTTCTTTAACATGATATGAGAGCCTTGATGACCAAGCGGTCACAAGTTCAAATCTTACCATCCTCACTTATTTGATAAAAATTAAGCACAAGGTAATATAGGTCTGTGCAAGTTTTAAGTTCAAAGAGCTTTCACCTGAGGGGGTGTGTTAGAGAATAATATAAATCATATCATAAGACCTCATCTAATAGCTTAAATTATTAGGTTGAGATAGTTCTTTAACATATATATATATATAAACAAATTTTTGTACTCATTTTTTTTTATATATATCCATACGTGCACGCACACACGCATATAATAAAGTAATTAAAAGCTGATATTCAATACAGTAAATATTCTTAAGATAACAAATGTAATATGTGAGTTAATTTGAAGTCCTTGTTCAAATTCCCAACTTAATAGATTCTCTCTATTGTTTGTGGAAACATTAACATTAACATTTTCATGCAAAAGATAAAGATAATCCATTTGTTTATTGCAAGTGGCTACATTATTCACAATTTAATTAAGAAATAACAGTAGCCCTTTATCTTTTTAATCCCCACGCAAAACATGATTAGTCACAATTTGGCAGCGAGTGAGCTGGTCCTACCTGTGGACAATGACAGCCTCCTGTTACTTTAGCAACCCCCTCTCCAAAACCTTAAAAAAGCCACTTTGGGACATTGGGGGACACAGTGGCCATTCCATAAATACAAAGGACAGGTTAATTTCCACTCCCACCAGGAGGTTTTAGATGACGACCAAATTAACTCAATTATGACACGAAATTAATTGATTTTAACAACTTTTAAAATTTATTAAATCTTGTTTATTTTTTATTTTAAAAATTCAATTTATTTTTGTTTTCGAATTTTAAAAACTAAAAATATCAAATAAAAAATAAGACTGAACTAAATAAAAAACCTTACTATAAATTAAAAACCCATTATAAATTAAAAGTTTTGTAAACCAGCTAAAAACTTATTAATTTATATTTGATTTATTTAGTTTTAGAAATTCTAAAATCGAATTGAAGTGAATTAATCCATTTAGTTTTGTAATTCAATTTATTTTGATTTAAAATTTTAAAAAATTAATTTAATTAAGTAATTTAAACCGATGCTCACCCCTAGTTTTATTAAAAAAAAACTCCCAAAATAGGATCTATGTATCCGTATGCAACACACGTCAATGATCCATACGTTAGACGGCTCTATTTTTTTTTTATTTATTTTCTGAAGTCTCTCGGCTTCTAACTGGAACACGTGACCCAACAAAAAGAAAATGAAAAAACCACTAGCTGTCTTGTACACAAAACCAGTGGTATTTTAGGTCTTTAAATCAGCTTCCTGAAATAACTTTCCTTATATAGCCTCTTTGCTGATGTTGCTCCCCTTCCCAAAACGACGTCTCTGAAACCTTACTTTGTCTCCATTAACACCCTCTCTTCTCCAAGTAAGCTTTTCTTCTTCTTTTCTTTCCTTTTTGTCCTCTCCTCTCTTCAAAGCTTTTTTTTCCTTCTATTTTTTGCTTAGAAAAAACACACATATATGAAGAAAAAAATTAAATGGATCGCTATCTTTCTTTTTGTCGTTGTTGATTATTGTACAATGATTTTAATATTAGGGTCTTTTGAAAGTGAAGAAAATGGGGAGGGGGAAGATAGTGATAAGAAGGATTGATAACTCGACAAGCAGGCAAGTGACCTTCTCAAAGAGGAGGAATGGATTGTTGAAGAAAGCGAAAGAGCTGGCGATCCTTTGCGACGCAGAAGTTGGAGTCATGATCTTCTCTAGCACCGGCAAGCTCTATGATTTCTCCAGCACCAGGTCAGATTTCAAGATCTCTTTGATATATATATATATATATTTGCTGTCTACTCTACCACTTTTTTAATATTGTTTTTTCGCGATAATGCAATGGTATTATCATCATCTGTATCTTTGATTTGTGTTTCTGATCAAGTTAGCTACGTACTTAGGATTGTGATTTTATGAAGTTGTTCGTCGATTGATCCAAAAGTAGTTTTGTTAACCTGTGTCATCATGCGATTTGTGATGTGTGCAACAGTGCTTTATCTGTTTCCGAGTTTCCTTCTTTTTTTTTTTTTTAGGAATATACATGGGCGACCATGAGAGATGTTAATGTTACTCAAATAGCACACTGCAGGGATAGCACTAGAAATTTGGAAATATTTTTAGTTCGAACTTCGAAGTTTCATTAAGAAAATATATATAGTTAGTGATCATCACCTTCGTATCGAGGGTTTTATAATTGGCATTAACTGCTGTATTTGCCTTAAATTAGACCTATCGATCAAGCTCTTCCCGTGTCAAAAGTTGCTGTGCTCATCCATTTAGGTTCTCAAGTTCGAAGTTCAAATCCGAGTTCTTGAGAGGATTGTGCGACTTGAAGGTTTTTCTTCCGGGGATTTGCTAAATGTTAATAAGCGTTATTCATGAACGTGCAACCAGAAAACTTTCTTTGCCCACTTGTGAACTAAGAGTTTATAGGCTCAATTAGTTTCTTAGCAGTAACATAAGTTTTGGGATGTTAACAATTACTTAAACTACTCGATCGTGCCTCCCCAGCTAACTCTACATCCCCCCTTTCTTGATCAAGAAATTAGCTGTCTAAGCTTTTCCTAGTGAGAATAGCATATATAAGATAAAGGAGATAAAGATTGTCAGTCAATTTAGCTCCAAATGGCGAGATTATATAACCTTGTTAGCGGCATTAAGTGTAAATCTCGGAGAGATTTGGATTAACTAATCTAATGCGACTATCAACGAAGAAAAGCAATATATCATTGAATGACGTCATGAGAAGCAAATTTGTAAGTACGAATTAAGTGAGAAAAAGCATACGCTGCTTTAGACTGTGGTTGTAGTACTTATTTTCTAGTCAATAATGGACCTCTCCTCGTATGGAAATTTCGTAAGACCTCGTACAAAGGATCCTATTTTACAGAATAAAAGCACAATCCCCTAACAAAACTACGAATTGAGTGTTATGAGGCGTGCCCATTAAATGATTGTTGAGCCAAATGCTCGTGGTTCATTTGTGATGTAAGTGTAGTAGTTTGGATATACAAGTGATGTGGTCTCGAATGAAGTGTTGCTATATTGAGGTTAGCTCTTGGCAAATTTTCGTTTGATGTGGAGTGTTTGATAAACAAATTTTCATCCGTGGTTTGATGGTGGTTCACGAGATGATGGTTGGCAATATAAAGAGTTGAAGAATCGACTTTGAAAATGGTTGTTCACTTGAAGGAACTTGACCAAAAATGGAGATTATATGAAGTTTGTTGGCTTTGTTATATTCTTATGAGATTTCCATTAGACTAGTCTTATTTTGAGCACCGAAAAAGAGAAGTATCAAGACCATGTTTGTTCTTAAGTTTTAAAAGTGTTTTTTTTTTTAAATTAAGTATGTTTGTTTTTGCATTTTAAAAGTGTTTTTAAAAAAATTAAAATTTTTTAAATTTTTTTTTGTTTCAAATTATTTTTTTATGATTTTAGATCATTTTAATGTACTGATGTTAAAAATAATTTTTTAAAAATAAAAAGTATTATTTTAATAAATTTTCAAGCAAAAAAATATTTTAAAAACAAACACAATTACACTTTCGATACCCCTAAAAGAGATGAGGAAGAGATAACATGCAGTCATGCATTATATAAATGAATACTTGAGGCACACACATGAGTAGAATTTTTCGAATCTACAAAGAATAAATATAGTATAGTATTTATATATATAATGGTCCCAATAATTAAGATTGTTAGTTCAAGATGGTACATATCAATATATATATAAACCCTTGCTTTGGAACCTCCGAGGGGCAAATATTCACGATGAGTGGTAGTAGAGTACTTGACAATCTGGCCGGAATAAATGGTGGCTTTGCATGGATAGCTCCTATAGCTATCCTTTATAGCTATCCTTTACATAATAATTTGAGAATTAAGAGCAACGAGAGGTGAAAAAAACGTTACGTTCCTTACTATAATTAATGTATTGTTGGTTTCCAATTAATTCTAAAACACGTAATTAAGAAACAAGAAAAAGTAAACTCTTTTAGTGTAGAGCTATTGAGATGAGGATTAAGAGCAACGACAGGTGAAGAAACGTAAAATGCCTTTTGATTTTCCGTTTCTTCACTTTCTGAGATTTATATCATGTCGTCTGCCCACGTTATGGAGATAACATGATTTTATTTATTCAATTATTCATATATAATCAGAACATGTTTTTTCGTAAAAGAAGTGTACAAATCCACTGTTAATAAATTGTTTCGTAATTTTACTATATTATCTTAACTTTCTTTGTGTATTAATATCATAGTCTTTACATAATTATGTATATTTGAATATAAATATTATTAGATCTCGTAGTTATAAAAATATTTAACCTAAAACATCTATAATTTTTATAAGGTTTTCCCCCCATACTTTGTATCAATTTCTAAATCTCATTTTATTGATTGAAATTGAATTTATAAATTTTTTTATCCTGAAACAAGAATCAAAGGGTAATGATCTTTTAATTAATAACTATATAATATATTTTATTTTCTCATGCATATCAAATTTAAATTCTTAGTTGTTCTTAATTTTTTAAGGAAACACTATTATATCATTTAATTTCATAATCTTATTAAAAAAAGAGCTTAGATAAAAAATATTAAGGAATTAAATAATATATAAGTAAACTCCTATGTCATCACAAATTCTTTAACAACTTGAAGGGCCTTGATATAGATTGATCTTGCATAAGAGATAGATGAGTTTTTTCATTTGTTTTTACTTTTATATTTTACCAAAAAATATTCAACATGCATCTTAAATGGAAGATACGAGTTTTATATTTATTTAAGAAAAAAAAAGTACAATAAACCTATATTATAAAATTGTAATTCAAAACAAGATTGTTAAAATTACGAGTTGACTCGTAAAATCGATTCAATACATACTTACCGTGTAAATTCACTTTAAAAATTTAAAAACTAATAAAATCAGATTGAAATTGTTGATAAAATTAGGAAACTCGTGATTTTAATACTGATTTTATATTTTCATTGGAAATATCATTATATATCTAGAAACAAATTCCACAACCTTTCCTCCTCCGCTGCCTCTATCTTTGCCCTGCCTTCATCGAACCAACCAAGTTCACACACCATCACAATGACCTCAGAGAAGAAGTTACAAACCCAACAAGAGAAATCAAGGTCCAAAAGTTGGTCCTCAACATCTCCGTCGGTCAAAGTGGAGATAGTCTCACTTGTGCCACAAGGTGCTCGAACAACTCAGTGGCCAAACCCCTTTTTTCTCCAAAGTTAGGTATACTGCATGCGAGATCTTTTGGGATTAGGCGTAATGAGAAGATTGCTTGATATGTGACTGTGAGGGGAAACAAGGCTATGCAGCTGCTTAAGAGTGGGTTGAAGGTGAAGGAGCACGAGCTTTTGAGGAGGAGCTTTAGTGACACTAGTTGCTTCGGTTTCGATATCCAAGAGCACATTAATTGATCTTGGCATCAAGTATGACCCTTCCACGGGTATTTATGGTCTTGACTTCTGTGTGGTGCAAGTCACGTGTTGGAAATCATCAGAGAGTTACAAACGAGGATGCAATGAAATAGTTCCAGGTCAAATATGAAGGAGCTCCCAAAATATTGGATCCTAGATCTTTTCCTGACGTCTTTTAAGTTTAAATTTTGGCAAGTCATTACCTTTTATCAATATGATATTAATCGATTATGCATATATCATATATCATGTGACCATGAAATGGTTTATGTCATAAAATTAAATTGATAACATTGTTTGGCATCATTTTGTAAACTTGTTTTCTTGGTAATTTTTGGCAAACATGTTTATTGATGATGCATTCTCTTTCATAAACTGATTGATTACCGGATTTCAAAGGATTTTCTCCCAGTTTTTTTGAGTTTTTCTTGAACTGCTGAACACGTGGTATTTAAAAAAAAATTCTCCTAATTAATGTAAGGCTTGATATGAAATGACAACATAATATATATATATATATATATATATATATATATATATATATTAATAAGAATTCATTAAAAGTTCTGTATAAATATTATCAAAAAACTATTAACAAAAATGTTTTTAGGTGCTTGAACTATTCAATGCAAGTATATGTGTGATTTGTTTTTATTATTGGAGTTTATATTGTATTTTTTTATCGTCTCAAAGTATTTAGTTGAAAAACTTTTCTTATATTTTCTTTAAAAAAAAAACTTGGTACAATATTTTGATTTTATTTTTATGTGGTACCTAGTTTGTGTTTCATTTTTTCAACAAATGTAAAGATTTTATTGATTAAAACTTAAATATATTGATAAATAAACAATCTATATATCATATATCATAATCATAGCACTATTTTGAATTGCATCCATTTAAAGAATCTTACATGAGACAAATAAGGAACATAAGAAATTATACACTTAACATTAAAAAAAAGTGAAAAAACTCAAAAAAAATATAGATGAGGTCTAAATAAAGAGATAAAAATCAACGGGAAGAGAAAAGAAAATCGGGTGTATAATTAATCACGTTAATTTTGTTTAAAAAATGATAATTTATAACGTACTCAACGCCATTTCTACGTTTTTGCTTTTTTTTTATATATATATAAAAAAAATTGAACTCATCAATTATTAGGAACGGTTGTAGATCGTCTGCCATCCCCATCCTTAAGTCACGTTATGATGACATATGTATCTCTGTCTTCTGATCTATAGAACGAAGAGGCTGGAGGGGGACTGGATTTGGCTCTCGTAAAACACGTGCAAAATCATGAAAACTCTGGTCATATTGCATGTGGATGGATGGCTTCTAAAAAATTATCCACTTGAAATAAACTAACCATTATTAGTTAAGAAGGAATGTCAGGCCTCGAACCTCAATTTACAAGCCAAGTTGATACATTTGTTTCTAGGTATATAGCACAAAGTCACTGTCTCGGTAAATTTGCAGTGCACAATGATCTCAATAATCACAGTCGTGTTTATTTTTGTATTTAAATAGTGTTTTTTATTTTTTAAATTAGTTTAATTTTCTTATAATTTCATATTGTTTTAATTTTCTGATTTAAAAAATATTATTTTAATATATTTTCAAATAAAAAATATTTTTAAAAATAACCACTAAGGAGTTATGTAAATTTCCTCCATTCTCTTTCTTTAATTAATTGTCAAGGATCTTTGGGGAGGTTCAATAGCCATGTGTTTTACATGACGTCTTTTTAATAGGATAAATCCAGTTATGTTTTTCAGACATTTTCACCCGTTGATGTAATTCTCAAATGATGATGGAACTAGAACTAGGTTTTTTTTCAAGAAGGGTGTGGTGACTCTGGTGAGAGATTTTTGGAAGAACACAGGGACAAATTGACAGACTTTTAATATGCTCTTTGTTTTTTAGAATAATATGCTCTTCTTGTAAACTGAGAAAAAAAAATGTGATGAGAAGTTAGCATATGCTCTGACTTGCAACTTACATAGAATATATAAAATATTCATGCATACCGCGCGCATTATTGATTTTACACAAACATATGATTTTCTAAAATTAAAATATACAATCAATTTCATTACATCATAGAATTACATTAATATTATCTATAAATAAATCGTTCAGTCTACGAATTGTCTGGATAATCATTCACTTTAAAGTCAACATCTGCGATCAAAATAAGAAACACGAACACCACCAACTCGTATGCTAATTGTAACGTATTAATCAACTCTTCATCTTAAATTCCAGCGTACATTTAAGAAGCATTTTTCTTTCGAAAACTTTCTTTTTCTCGAGTTGATATTTTTTCAAGATAAATATACTTTCAAAAAGCAATTAAAAGCATCAACTTACTCGCAAATTATCTAATCTGAATTAAGGCAGAATTGTTTATGATCGAATAAAAATAAACTTGATTCTGGTCAGTTACGCGACTCAAGAAGAGAAGTGCTATGCTGTTAGGAGAGGGGTAGGATACAAAGATAAGGTTATGTATGCATCCATACATTTAATAAAATTTCCTAAATAAATGTAATTAATTAAAACATGTCCTAATGGCAACTAAACCATTTCCTCAAAGGGAGTTAACTTGAGTTCCAATCTGGAATCTCGAAGCCTCTTAATTGACAGCCATTTCTTACATTGAACTCTCCCTCTCCTTTTTCTTTCATTTCTTTTTACTTTCCTGCAATTTTAACATTTGCGATCATTTAATTGAATTTTCTTCTCTCTCGAGAATGCATTGCTGCATGCCATCTTATTATCCGGTGATTTTCCTTGAATGCAGCAAAATCTCAATAAATGTTCTTCATGTGAAGAATAATTAATCGTTATGCTGGTCTGCTACAAAGAGATGGATATATAGATTATAATATAATGGATCCTTTGATCTTCGTTCAGTGACTTTAAGATTTTCAAATTGTTAATGCAAATATTGTTGAATGTTGCACTGTGACTGTGAGCTAACAATTATATATATTCTTCTCCTCTTTTTTTTTTTTTTTTTTTTTTTTTGTCTTGGAACCATTTTTCGGTTGGCCGGGAGAACGATAGCGTGTTGCGAATTCCAATTTTTTAGTGCACAATTTTAGTCCACGCCAGCTGACTTGGTCGCCTTGCTAATGTTTTCTTAACACACACACACACACACACACACACATATAGAAACTCAACATACTTATTTTAGTTTCTTCATAACAGATAATCAGATGATGAAAAAAAGAGTTTAGTTCTTTCAGGTTTAAGTTACAAGCAACCATTTAAAAAGGTTGGAAACCATTACCAAAAAAGAAAAAGGAAAGCAACCAATATGATCATCCTCACAAGAAAGCATTGTAATTAACAAGAGTTTCTTTATATGTATGTAAATGATTAGTAAGTGAACTGAAAAGAGTATAAATCTAGATGCTTCAAACTTAAAAATCATATATCATCTACTACAGCTGTTGGTAAAAAAAATCTCAAGAATTTTGAAATTATTTTTGCTTCAAATTATATTTTTATATTTTTAGATTATTTTGATATGTTAAAAATAAATTTTGAAAATATAAAAAAATATTATTTTAATACATTTCTAAATAAAAAATATTTATTATATTAAATAGCATCAATCTAATCAAATGTGATGAACAGCTAGGGACTGATTTTGTCAAATGTAAGATGGCAGCAAGTTGGTAATTTGCAAAGAGAGTGCAAAATTAGAATAGACGAAAAATTAATCATTTACTTAGGAATACGTACAAAGAATGTAATATATATATATATATATATATATATATATATATATATATATATATATATATCAGTCAGTGTTTTTTATTTAAAAGAAAATGATGAGTAAGAAATTA
>Ga0325411_1000078_pt1 | contig 88214 bp, 67 predicted proteins | sample PopdelMetagenome_13_FD_206181 | JGI IMG/M metagenome (GOLD analysis project Ga0325411, IMG submission 206181) | Populus deltoides microbial communities from Bellville, Georgia, United States - Xylem-PdIQD-R4 | ecosystem: Host-associated > Plants > Phyllosphere > Stem > Wood/Secondary xylem... | reverse complement strand
TCGAATGCTCAACAGAATTGTTGATCCAAGTAATGATCTTTGCATTATTTGCTTCCCATGTATCTATCAAAACAGCATCCCCCTCCTCAATATTCTTAGGTATTATATAAGTTCCACTAACATACCCTCACATCTTCTTACCCTTAAGAAAATTTCGCATTACATAACTCCAATACGAATAGTTCTTCCCATCCAACCTCACACTCACAGACTGATGCGAATCATCTCTTTCAGTAGCCATAATTAACAATCACAGAGAACTAGAATGCAAAAGCAGCGGAAAACAAAATACCAAATTACAGAAACTGAACAGAGATTGCAAAAACTAAACAAATATCTTCTCAAAATTATACGATTACTCCAAAACAGAACCAATTTGCAGAAACTGAACATAAATACCAAATTGCAAAAGCTGAAGGGTAGACGAAATACCAAAATAATTGCATAAACTGACAAAATACCAAATTTTGCAGAAGCGGAAGACAAAATCTCACTCCAAATAAATTTTGGGGCTCTGCCCCAAACCCCGACAGGGGCACGCCGCCCCCTGCAAACCCCCAGCCAACTCACCGCAGAGTTGGATCCGCGAACTTGTACTTGGGATTAAGCCTCGTTTCATAAAACCAGCTCTGATACCATATTAAATTAATTGAGATCAAATAGAGAAAGGCTAGAATTCTGAATAATCTGTATATTATAAATGCATAGTCTTAACCTAAATACAAATAAAGTATATATAGGTCAAACTGAAAGTACTATTCTACCCTTAATAAATAAGACTACATAAATATTATTTAACACCACCTTCCCCGCTTTCATTTTTAGCACCACAAAGTCAGCATGCTGCACTGTTTGCTTAAACCAATCAAGAAAATCAAATCCTTCATCTTCCACAGATTGATTAAACTCTTCCACATCAGGATTATGAGTAGCCTCAACTCCAGCAAGGCCAGGATAATAAATGAAGGCAACACCAGGTTTTTTAACACCAGAAAGCAGGACCGAAGCGTTATGGTTGACAAAATAAACATTGAAAGTGTTGCGATCCACAGGACAAGACGGCAGGAACCAACTTGAAACACTAGAATTCAGATGCTCACCTCCCCCAATCTCAACATACACTAATCGCTTCCTAGAGGGCATATCAACAAACTTGGGCAAATAAGCCATGTTTTTCTCATGTTCCACTTGCTTATTCTCTGTGAGAGGTTCTAAATTCTCCAAATGAGGTCTATTATTCATGATAGATGGGCAATCAGCTGGTATTGCTGGAAGTAGCCGACACTGTAAATTCTTTTCTTGAAAACAACCAGTGTATACTCGTTGACATAACCAACATGGACAATGTTGGAATTCTTTAATAATGATGACACAGGCAAGGAAGACCTAATCAGGTTATTGGTGTTAAAACTGTTAACACTAACAAGCATAGCCCCAATTCCACCAGGCTTAAGCACACGCTCGTTCTCGAGCACAACAATGGCTGGGACGGAAATCTTTTCTAGGTCCCCAGACAACACAAAATCAAAGGAATCGTCTGCATATTCAAGCTCATAAGCCATCCTCTTATGCTTAAGAGAGAAAAAGGGGTGTCTGTGAACCCCACAAGCATTGAGAAATCCTAATTCTCGTAATGCAAAAACTGCAGGAGCAGATCCTTCACCGACACAGAGAACTTTTGCACTAGGATCTATGATCTGCATGCCCAGAAGCTCTCTAACAACATTAGAAGTCACATTCACACCTTCCTCACCATCAATTGAGCCCCAGATTGGCTTCAAAAATCGATTCTTTAACAAATGTGAACCCATAAACATAAAGGGTACATCACATTCATTATACCTCACAGAATCAAACAATAATCCAGGATCAGACCCATATAAGAACAGTAACAAAGGAATGATGGACATTGCCGTGACAAGCATAGATGCGCGTAGAAGCACACGCCGGGCTATTGTTCCACTAAGGATCTGGTATCTCAAGGCCTTCGAATTCATGTTGTGTTCCACTCTTAACCACGAAATTGGCATCAGAGATTAAATTTTTAATCAAATTACAGGATTTCAGAGACTTGACAGAGAGATATAAGCCAACTGATAAAAAGCTAGAGACTTAACGAGTACAAAACCTGGAGGAGGTATGATTCCCACCCACAAGGACACCCATTGATTTTTGAAACATTAACCAGACCCGTTTATGAACTCTTGGCTTTGCCTCAAATACCATCTTTACTTGATTGAAAAAAAAAAACCATTCCTTTTGAGAACACTACATGTTACAATATTAAATCCTTTTATATCTCACACTTTCGCTATACAATGACAAATTTATCAAAACAAAACACGCAAGATAGCAAAAGATATGAGGAAACGAAACAGGGTCAGGGATTAGGTTTTGTTTGAGAGAGGAATGAAATTGAGTAAACTAGAGATGGGCAGAGAGTTGAACTCTGGGGACAGTGATATAAAAATGGAGTTGATCTAACAATCAGTGTTGATAGTACAGTAGGAGAGGAGTCATGACATAATTATGCAACGTGCGAGAGGACGACGAACCTTCTGCTTAAAGAAGGTTCGTATGCGTGTACGGATGCAATAGGAGGAGATGCCTTTTTATTATTATTATTATTATTAATTTTGATATTCATACCATTTTTGTACTCACCTTAACTAATTTAAAAAACCTTTTAATTAATCATCATATAAGCTTTTAATAATCCTGAAATTTATAAAACTTAAACCGATAATATTTAGAAAACAAACTTAAAACTTAAATAATTAAATTACACCATTTAAAGTTAGAGGATATGTATTATTGTTTATATGGACCAATTGTTTATCTTTTTACATCAAATAATTTAAGTTTGGTAGTGCAGTCTAAATTATTTTTTAATTTTTTATTAATATATTAAAAAATTAATAAATTAGAATTAATTAAAAAATACTAAAAATAAATAAATTTAATATTTTTTAAGATAAATATATTTTTTAAAACAAATTGACGCTTTCCCATACAAGACGCTGACTATGAGACCGATATGAGGTCTATTTCCATCATATGGTCACATTAACAAAAACTTAAAGAAGATAAGACTATGAATTAAGGTGATCCATGTGAATTGCAACAACTAGCTCATTATCTCGTATAGGCGTATAGTAGATCAGAGTAAAAACAAATTTATAATAGAAAATATCTAATTATTGCTAACAAGTCTTCTAAAAATATATATTTTAATCTTGAATTTGATGATATGTTTATCTAATATTAAAATAAAAATATATTAGGTTCATGTATATTAACACAGGTTAACCTTTAAAACTTGCAAGAATAATCTTAAAAAAATAAATTGAAAAGTTCATCATCGATTAATTTAATCTTAAACAATAAAATTGATATAAAACAACAATCAATTAAAAATAAAACTCAAGTGAACTTAAGTTAATTAAGCAAGTTCGCGACACAAGTCACACACGCTACCAAATTCAATAATAAAAAAAAATATCTCAGAGATTATATTTCATTTAATTATATAAGAATGGAAGGTATGAGAATTGTTTTCATATAAAATATTAAAAAAAAAACCATGATAGGTGTGTGGGATCAAGATAGCTAACTAGATCGTTAATAATAAATGGTGAAATTTTATTTTTTTAGTTTTGAGTTAAATAAAAAAAATAGATCATCGATAACAAATAGTAAAATTATATTTTTTAAAAAAAATTAAAGGACAAAAAATGCATTAAATAAAAAAAATATAAATAATATGCTAGATGCTACGAATTAACCTATCAAACATGCATCTTGGTTTATGGACCCAACTTGATTCAATGATATTTTTTATCAATATTTTTTTACCTAAATATAAAATAACAAAACTAAAAAACAAAAAGGAGCCCAGGCACTTAGGACTTCCAACCCGGCCTACGTGTCTGGGTCAAAAATATTTTTTTTTATTTCTTAAAGAGGTGTACCACTATTTTTTAAGAAATAAACAAATAACCTATTATCTATTTTTCTATAGAATCTAGTAATAAGAGGTTGTTGAAAAGCAGGGGCTTAATTTTTTTAACAAAAAACTCATTTGAATCCATTTTTATCAATTCATTTTAATATTAGGCTTTATTCCTTTGTTGCTGACCATAAATTCTAAGAGCGTCCATTCTCAGAACTTCACTTGAATGGATTAAGCTTCATTCGATGCTGGTGAAGAATAGAGAAAACTTCTTATAAGTCTTGAAGATGTTACTAAAAAACGATACTCTTTACCAACATGTCATCTTATTATATCTCTATGCTCCTTTCCAACTAGTCTTAAAGACCTTGTTGATCATTCTTTAGTATGGGACTCAAATGTTCTCTAATATGAAGGGCATAATCTTATAGCAATATGTAACATCCTCATCTTTAGGGATGCTAAAATTATTTTATGATCTTTATATATATATATATGGCATAATCTTATAGCAATATGTAACATCCTCATCTTTAGGGATGCTAAAATTATTTTATGATCTTTATATATATATTAGGCAATATATATATATAAAGATCATAAAATAATTTTAGCATCCCTAAAGATGAGGATGTTACATATTGCTATAAGATTATGCCCTTCATATTAGAGAACATTCGATTCCATGACCCATAATTGATGTATTTGTGATATTGTTAAACATGGTCAATAATTCTACCACATTCATTCTCCTTGTATTTTGACTTACCAAGTTATCAACATTCTTTGTAAACCCTGGGATAAATAAAATAACAATAAATAAATAATAAAATCATTGGAATTATAGTGTAATAGTATGAAAAAAATGATAAAAAGAATAGATTGGGAAAAAAAGTATTAAGATGGAAGAAGAAGAAGTTTTTAGCTGAAAATATCAAATTTTCCAGTAGTAAAAATAGTCTAGCTATTTTGAGAAAGAGCTAGACCGATTTGCTGAACCGGTCAGACCACTTCTCAAAACAGTCAAATCATTTTAATTTACATCTTTGTAAAACTGATGGGGTACTGCTATGGGAGAAGAGACTAATTTTTTTTTATTTTCTTATATTCTTACACCTCTAAATGGTAGAGAGTGAAATTATGAATGAAAAGAGAGTGTTTTAAGAGATAAAAACACATTCACTCTTGGAATTAAGAAAGATCAAAGAGAGAAAAGATTGAGTTAGAGAGAGAAGGTGAATAAAAAAAGGAAAAAACATAGAAGATTTTGACTAGTTGGGGTTCAAAGACTCGATTATTATTTGATAGGGAGTTCTAAACCTAATATAGCAATTTCATTTGAAATTGATAACAGATAAGGTTGGAATCATCAAAATGATGCTAAGGGTTTAGAGTCAAATTTTATGGAAAATATAAATTGACTATGAATTGATCAATTGGGTTATATTATGTTATGTTAGGTATTAATTTAGGTAAAAGTGATGAAGAAAACCATGGGGTCCTTAAAGGCCCAATGACCGGCCAATAAGGGGTTACATTGCATGAAGTAGAATTGTATGTAGTTAAGTGATATTATAGTAGATTAATGTATATATTATAAAGGAAATTATTTTAAAGGAGTTTCGTTACGTTACATAGATTGACTTAAACATTTATATTGTTGAAATTTAGAAAATTTAGGGAGAATTATTGAACCTAAAGATGAATATTTTTACGAATGTGTTTGACTTCTTATGCAAAGAAAGGATACATCAAAAAGTTTATGCAAATGAGATAATATTTGTGTGATATAATACATGAATGACTATGATCATACAAATGCAAAACTATAGATGTTGATAACATTGTTATTAAGCTTTGTTAGAACTTTTTGTGTGTTTGAAAGAATATGTTAAGGAATAAATGAATTCTGTATGCCTAATTGGAAGAAGTTTATGTGCCTCGTTGCTTGTTTAACTATAATTGTCCTTGATTTGAGATTTAAATCGGAAATGGTTATAAGAATATAGTTTGAGAAGATATGTGTGTATACGAGTTATGAGATTTTCTTTTGTTGAGATAACTAAGAAAATGGATTTAAGAAAAAATAAAAATTCAATGAGGATTGAATGAGAAATGAAGGTTAAGATGAAATTAATTAAAAATATTAATATGGAGAATGTACATGGAATGAAAATTAATATGGTATATATGTTGATACATGAGAAGCCACAGGAGTTGTGCAGCCACAAGAAGATACCACTAGAGCTTCTGAAGCAAGTAGGTGTTGTACACCTCAACCTTTTTTTCCTTTAATTTATTACAATAGTTTTGATGATGAAATGATATTCTGTGTTAGAATTGTAACTTACGACAAAAGAAATTAGTTTTCGGTAATAGAACTAATGTCTGGTAATGGACAACAAAATTAGATTCCCTTCCATAAGAAAATTATTTTTTTATCTCCTCATATTTAATATTTGTAATTATGACCTACACGCGAAGTGCTTTTTTTGGTATTAGATAAATCAATTCCCTTCCACAACAAAAAAAATAAAAAAAAAATTCTTTACAAAAATACAACTTTACTTTAAATTGTTTATGGTCAAGTCTCTCAAAAATAAATTATATTTGCATATTTTAGCATATTAAAAAAATCACAAAAATAGTTTTTATTTTATTTTTACATGTATTTTTGGATTTAGTAATCAATTTATTAAAATCATGAGAACTTGGTCTCCATTTTAAAAATACCAAAAAAAGTATTTTGATTTATCCCAATATCAAAGATTGCAAACTTATACGTAAGATGTATTCTCGATATTAAAAGAAAAAAGTAAAAAAATATGTTTTGATTCTAGAATGGGTAGGCTTTAACCTGATAAGATAAAGACTTCTTTACTGAAGATAACTTTTAGTAAACCTCAGACACACCAACAACTAGACAACACAACAATACCTTAATTTATATTAGACAAACAAATAATACAGTTTACCTTAGGTAAGGTGTACTAGGGGTGATATGTCCTTCTTATACATAATCAATCCTCTTATTCAAACTCTAAGACCAGTTAGGGTTTCTAGTGACTAAAATACTAGGTGGTGACTCAATCCCATTTTTAACTAATAAAAAAAGGAATTCAATCCCGACTCGAGAGGACAATCGTTATGATCTCGCACACATGTAACTGAATGACAACTCCACTTGGGACACCCGTGGACTAAGCTTTGTTTTTTTATCTGATTGTTGTGTTTTAAATTATTTGGTCTGTATTTATTTTCAATCTGCCATTTATAAATATTTTTTATATGATTTAATTTTTGTACATATTGTTCATGCATTGGTATATTGTGTAAATTAATTCCTTCATGCATCATTTTCTTTAATTTTTGAAAGCATACACAAGCTTCTAAGTTAGGTGAGGGATTAATGATGTGTCCTATAACTATTGGTCAGGGTTCAAATGAGTAAAACACCTAACTCATATCCGAGTGCCTGCTTGATAATGGTGGGCATGCGTACCTTAACCATTCCTTGCAATGCCCCTCATACTATCTTTACAAAGATTGTCACTGCACAAATTTAAGACCCTTTTTGAGACAATGTAAAAAACCAACCAATGTTCACTTAAAGATTAGACTATATCCTAAGGCTGCATGTGTTAGCCTTAAATTGCATTAAAGAAAGCCTGACATGTAGCATCCTGAATGCTAGGACTTTTTGGGTGGAAAATAGTCGTCACATAGATCCTGCAAGAGTTTGATTATTAGAAATTGATTGAGATGAATATGAATTCTTTGTTGATGTAATAAAACACCAGGTGACAACTATTGCCACCCCTTGAAAGGCGAACCTGTATTTAATTTCCCTTTTTTTTTATTATGCATATCATATTTATTAGCTTTGCAACATTGCATGTCTTTCATTTAAATAAGAAATATAAGCTAGCCCATAAACAACAACCCCTACCTATAAGAGGAAAATAAGAGAGTTTAGCCTAGATAAAAGTAAGATAAATTCCTGAAAAATGAGGTGGCTTAGTTAACTGATTTGATAAGACAAACCATTTGCTTTGAAAGGAAACCCCCATACATGGAAACCGATACTGAAAAGATCACTACGAATATGCCCTTTATCCCTCTATATATCCTCAGAAGAGAGTTTTAGATGTTTATCTAATTAATCAAAGTTTGCAAAATTTCCCTCATTGAAAGAGAGTTTCAAATGTTTTTTTGGTTAATCAAAGTTTGCAGATTTTGAGATGATATTCCCTCCATTTTTTGACTCAATAGAGCATCTCCCTGTACATCTACCGTTCGAGGCAAAAGCTGGAGGACCGGTCCAATATAGATGGATGTATCCATTCGAACGGTTAGATATTACAGTTGCAATGTAATTCATATATAAAAGTATTTTATATGTTTTTCTTAATTGAAAATACTTGATTAATATTTCAATGCAGGTACTTGTTTAATCTCAAGAAAAAGGTTAAGAACAAGGCGCATGTTGAGGCTTCGATATGTGAGGCCTATATTGTTGAGAAGATCTCAACATTTATCTCGTACTATTTTGAACCTCATCTGAGAACGAGAATCAATCGCGTTCCACGGCATGATGATGGCGATAAAGTGCCTTCCAATGGGAACTTGTCAATATTCTCCAATACTAGACGACCCACACCTAAAAATGTCGTAAGAGGAAGATATTTGTCGAAAATAGAGTTCAAACAAGCACACAACTATGTTCTATTTAATTGTGATGAGCTGAGACCTTTTATTCAGTAAGTTTATACTAATTAAACTTTGTTAGTAATATACTGTTAATTATATATTGTAATATCATACACTCATTATCACTTGCAGGCAACATCGTCAATATTTGCTCTCCAATAACTCACAGCTGACCGAATCCCAGATCTTTCAATTACAAGATGAGCAGTTTGCCACGTGGTTCAGAACACATGTAAGCACTATCACAAACTCATTCTAACTTGCAAAATTACTGTACGTATGCATGTCATTACGAGATTCTCGTTCATTTACTGTTTATTGATGTACATTACATACAAGGTTTATCAAATGGGAAGGAGTGCGCCTAAGTCATTGTCTTCACTAAGCCTGGGGCCTGAAAGAAAATGTAAGTGCTACAACGGGTATTTTGTCAATGGATATGTTTTCCATACTGAAGAATACGGGCAAGGAAGAAAGACATACAACAGCGGTGTTTGTGTTAAGGGATCCACTAGTAGTGAGTTAGAAGTTGACTACTATGGTAGATTAGAAGAGGTCGTCGAACTGCAATATCATAACGAGCAGAATATAGTGTTTTTATTCAAATGCTATTGGTATGACACGACTGACAGAGGAATCAGAGTTGATCCGCACTATGGTCTGGTCGAAATCAACTCAAAAGCTAGACTCCGCAACATAAACGATGTCTTTGTTTTCGCAAAGCAATGTCAACAAGTTTATTACACATACACCCCTTCATTTAGAAAGGATCGATCAAGAGTGGATTGGTTGTCCGTTTTAAAAACAAAACCCCGGGGTCGTGTCGAGGTTGTTCAGGATGAGAACGAAGACACAAGTGTGCGAGATGAAGTCTTTCAAGTTAGTGAGGTGGTTGAACCATATCGAGTTGCTCCTTCGATTGAATTGGAAGAAAATTCAAATTTTCATGTTTTTGATGATAGTCTTGTTGATGTTGACGCAGAGGAGTTGAATTTTGTTTTGAGCTCTAGCGAACAAGCAAATATCGATGAAGAAGATGATATTCATATTGAAGATTGCGATGAAGGTGATGACAATTCAATTGATGACGAAGAAGAAGAAAATTCTGACTAACTACCAAAATGAAGCCCTATGTAAAACCCTTTTTTTCATGTAATTTAGATTATGGATGATATATTTTGAAACACAAAATATTTATTACTTGAAATAATTAGTTGAAATGCCACAATTACAAAATAATTACTTGAAATAATTATTGATCATGGATGATATATTTTGTAAAATGAAATAAATACTTGAAATGCCACCATATCACCGACGGCCTTAAGGCCGTCAGCATTTCACAGAGAGTTTGAAAATAATTACTTGAAATGCCAACACATCACCAATGGCCTTAAGGCCGTCGGCATTTCACAGAGAGTTTGAAAATAATTACTTGAAATGTCATCACATCACCAACGACCTTAAGTCCGTCGGCATTTCACAGTTACTTGAAATGCCACCAAATCACCAGCAGCCTTAAGTCCGTCGACATTTCACAGAGAGTTCAAAGATAATTACTTAAAATGCCACATTCACCGACGTCCATACCGACGAATTTATATCCGTCGGTACGTTGTCGGCGGGTCAATTTTCCCGACAAAATTCCCAACGGACCGCGTGAATTTCAAAGGGTTGTGCATTAAATGCATCTTTGACCGCGTCATATTGCCGACAGATTTACCGATGGACCACGAAAAATATGGAGGGTCATTGAAAAATTTGGTGTGAAATTCAAAATTTACCGACGGATTTTTAACACCTCACCGACGGAATAAATTAAAATAATAATTAATTTTATATTCGTCGATGAATCCGTCGGTAAAACTGCAATATAAGTTCCAGCGACCACCCCTTCAGTTCTTTTTTTCTTCTCCTCAGTTTTTCAACTTAAATTTCGATTCTTTTCCTCTCCGTTCTTCAAAACTGACACTTCAATTTCAATTTTGTGAATCTTCATCATCTTCATCAGTTTAAAAGGTATGTGTTTCTTTTATTTCATTTTACTTTAAGGGTTTTTTTTGCTATTTTTTTTTGTTATGTTTTTCGTTTTGGTGTATTTTTTGTAATGTAGATAAAGTCTATAGTTTTTTTTGCATAACTCATTGCTAAAGTCTATAGTTTTTTTTTGAATTTATTGAATATTTTTTATTGTTGTATTGGCATAATTATTATTAGTTAATTTGTTGAATATTTATTGTTAATGTTGAATTTACCATAGAATTAGTAATTGAATATGTTGGAATAATTATTAATTTTACTCTATTATTGCATGATTTGTGTTTAATTTTTTTCATTTATTTTGATTTTTATTCTAGAGTTTTTTTTTTAATTTATTGTTTTGTTGTATTGGCATAATTTTTGAATAATTTTTTGAATTGTAATTGTTAATGTTGAATTTACCTTAGTATTAGTAATTGAATATTTTGGAATAATTGTTAATTTTACTCTATTATTGCATGATTTATGTTTAATTTTTCCATTAATTTTAATTGTTAGTCTACAGTTTTTTTTTTATTTATTGAATATATTTTATTGTTGTATTGGCATAATTATTGAATAATTTGTTGAATTGTAATTCTTAATGTTGAATTTACCTTAGGATTAGTAATTGAATATGTTGGAATAATTAGTATAGATTGGGTCAATTGGTTGTGGCTTTTGTTAATATGTGCAGGTTTGTGGATTTGGTAGTATCCAGTATAGGGGAGGTGCTGTCAAATTTTTTTTTAACATTTTAATTTAATTATATAATTATTTGTATAAAATTGTGTAGATGCGTATAATGAAAACCAGAGCTGGTCGCTCACATACAGTCACTGCTAGTTCGTCTAGCAGAGATGATGATATGTCCTTAGGTGCCTCTCTAGAAAAGGCACCTACACCACTTGTGTCGTCAACTGATGCTGCCTCTTTCAACGCTACTTCACACCGCAGAGGCAGGGTGCCTTCACAACTGAATCAATTTACCTGCAAGTACGAGGCACAGTGGAAGGACGATCTTTCAATGTAAGTTTGTTAAGGTTTTAATTTTTTTTAACAAAAATTACATCATAATTTATGAAGTAATCACTATTTAATTTATTTAATTTACGTTCATGTTCACAAACATTGAGAACGCCCGAGTAATATCATCGGCGTTTAAATCGTCGATGGAGATTCCATTGTTTCAATGAAGTCGGATATCCAAGCATCCTGAATGGATGCCTCAAATCAATGCATGGTTTGACAAATTTCAGGTTGGTGTTAATTTATAATTTTCAGCTTATTTCTAATAAATTATTAATATAATTATAAATAAATTATTATTTTTATTTAAACTTGTTTATTTATACACAACACAAATTCTGCTGGGACAGTGAGCATAACACTGTTGTGAGGAGGGTGTGGGAAAATCACACGGCAACTAGGTAAGATCGAAAACAATACAAGATTTTTTTAGACAAAAATTTATATTTCAAAATATAATTTTTGGTTGCGTGATTTTTGGTATGAAGCACAAAAAAGGGCAAAAAAAGCTGCGAGGGATAGGGGTTTCCAAGGCTGGAACAATGTTGCGGTCTGGAGGGATTTCAAACCGATATATATCCTGGAAGATATATGGCCGCACTATCTTAAGCACGTGATGTCTGAGCGGTTCACATGACGCTCACAGTCCGGTGCTGGCAACCGAAATTGGCCAATTCATGGCTCGGTGACAACGCACACTGGCGGCTACGTTCTGTTTGCTGCACATGCGAAACGGATGGTAAAATTAATTTAAATGAAATATATTGTTAAATTAAGTTGTTGTTAATATATCTTTTTTCATTATAGGCTGCGTCTCTTGGACGTGAGCCGAGCCCAATGGAGCTGTTTGTGGAGACGCACGTGCGGAGTCAAGACCGCCAAAAAGGGATGCAACAGTTCGTTGATAACCGTGCTCAACATCTCGTGGTATGTTTGTTCAACCATTTTATTTTGTAAGTTATTATGTTTATTGAATTGAATATGATGATTACTTTTTTTATTTTCAGGAGACCTATAATAATCGGTTGAGGGAGAGATACGGGGATGATATTTGACCCATCCAGAATTCGATTCGGATTTGTGGATGGAGGTTGGATCGTCAGGTGGACCCGATAAAAATCGGGTTTACGAGCTCTCCAACACTACGGCCGACAACTTGCGGTCAACTAGTAGTGTTTCAACCGTTGGGAGCTCCAAATCAATATCGAGCTCCCAATCTAAGGAGTTCGTGGCCTTGCAGCAACACACGGCTCAGCTCACTGACAAATACGACCATCTATCAGTGGAGTACGTACAACTCAAAGCGTCTCATGCACAACAAAGAGCGGAGTTTGAGCAAATCAAAGCGTCTCAAGCACAACAAAAAGTGGAGTATGAACAACAAAAAGCGGCTTATGAACAATTTCGCGAAATGGTCATGAATATGGCAACACATAGTGGAACATGTGTGCCTAATCCTTTTTGGCCGTATAACCACCAGCCTCCTCCAGGATCTCCTCCTCCTCCTCTAGCTCCACCTTTATATTAATTTGTAATAAACATTATTTACCTTTAAAATTTCATTTAATAGTTTTTTTGAAACACATTCATTTTGTAATGAATATTATTTAACTTTGATTTTTTATTTTTTATGTTTAATATAAATTTTATTTGCATAATTTGTTTTTATTGCCATTAATTTATATAATTTTATATTATATATTCTAAATAATTTTTTAAAAACAAATTTAGAAAAAACTATTACAAAGGGTTTTACTGACGGAATGAATCCGTCGGTATTTGACAGTAACATTCACCGACAGCTTTATCGACGGACTTAATCCGTCGGCATTTGACAGTAGCTGCCACACTTACCTATGAATTTACATACAGATATATTCGGTCGGTATCGCAAACACTCACTGACACATTTACTGATGGATACATACCATCGGTAAAGCACGATATCACCGATGAAACAAAATCCGTCGGTATATTTCAAGCAGGAAACTTTTTTTTGGTGCGCAAATTCCGTCTGTAAAACCATCGGCAAATGGTTTTTTTTGTTTTTCCGATTGATATAGCGACGGAATTGGGAATCATCGACGAAAGGAAAGCCGACGGACATAATCCGTCGGTGAAGATGTCGGTAAATAAATCATCGACGAATAGCTAATCACACCGACAGAATATGTCCGTCGGTAAAACTGTGAAATCTTGTAGTGAATGGTATCATCCTAAAACCAATAAAAAATTACAAGTGTATGGTGTTGAACCATACAAAATGTTACCGAGGACTGGATCAAATGCTTATGTCATTGACATACTAACTAAATTTGGTATTAGCTTTACTTTTAATATATAAGATCTAGTTAAATATAATAGGAAACAACACGTCATAGATAATCCTATTAATACCCCCTCACCCAATCTCATTCACAATGACTCTATTAAGACTAGGATGTCAATTTTGTTTTATTTCGGCCAGAATGACTGGTATATCTCGTAACTTTTTAAAAAACAAAATAAAATAGAACAAATTTTATCTTGCTCAAAATCTCAAGTCATTCTGGATTTCTTGGTAAAATTTTAATCAAGATGTTTCGGTTGCATTATGTCCATATTGTTTGGGGTTTACAAAATTTATAGAGCTAGCACCCTTTTGCATTACAGCTTGTATGAGCTACAGAGAAGGAAAAACCATTAAGATAAAAGATACAAAATAAATTCCATAAAGTATTGATATGCAAGAACATACCTTAGGAGCCATCCAGCAAAGGCTTCCCTTGAAAGAAAGATTAGTTGTTTGTCCAACAAGCTGAGCAAGAAAGAAGTACAATTTTTATGAGCAGAGTAAGAGACAGATAAAATCAAATCTTTAATGGAAATTACAATGGTGGCTTCACATATAATTGTTGATCATTAATGCATTAAGGTAACATTAAATGATGTTTCACTCTAGCAGAGACAAAGAGTAACTGAACTAAAAGAATGTTTGATTGTATTCTACTAAAGGTTACAAAATTTCAAAAACTCGAGTGCGAACAAGGTACATTAAGCCAATAAAATTTCTTTGCACAAAAGATCACATAACCATGATTTTTTAATTTGAATGTGAACAAGGAGGAAATATATGTAAGTTGTAAAATTCTCAAAGCTTTCTTAAAAATTGAACCATCCCTAAATTTCCCCTCCTACCCTAATTTGTCAGTCGCTGCACCATCTTGCTTGTCCTTACCTCCTACGTCTCTTTTTCTAGAGTAGGCGAGGTAGAGGCAAGAGGATCATCTATTTTCAATTGTTTGATATAAAAACTGGGAAACGAGTGTCCGATCTCATCTCATCAATAAACACCATATCTTGCGAAGATAGTAATTAACAGCCTTGCCTCTTTAATGGCCTCTAGAAAGGAAATTGAGAGGAGAAAGGGAAAGGAAAGAAAATATACATGTTATAAAATAATATAAAGTTGTTTTTTGCCGTCCAAGTGCAATTTATATTTTGGGTACTCTAAAATCAAAATTTATTGTTCCGATAAGAAAAATAAAAATTAACCGGGACAGAATTAACAACCTTAATTAAAAACTTTATCTCATTATCCTTTTTATCAACATAAAAGAGACATATCGATACTATTTCGGATAAATAAATTATGTTTTACCAAGAATGACAAGACACGACAATTCTTAGTTCATTAAGTTGGGCAACCTAATTTAAACTACGCTTACGCTTAAATCACTTGAGATATATTGCAACAAATTAATTCTAATCCATGATAAACTACTAGAGTTGTCAGGAGATATATACTTGATGATCGAGTTCTTTCCAAATCCACGTCACAAGTTACATGTGTATAGTCAAAGAAGAAAAAAGAATAACTCAGCTCTTCACTATTTGATGAAAAGATTAAACACATCTAAGAAAACATACAAGTCTATTTTATAAAACTTTCATTCATTTTGTTATTGGAAATTATTTTATTCTATTTTAGACTTCATTTTATTATTTGTTTTAAACTATTTAACTTTATTTTTATGAGATATAACACTTTTGATAATTAATTGAAAAACAACGTTTTGCAAGATGCATGTCTTTCTCCTCTCCTATCTTCGGCCTTTCTTTTTCTTTCTTCTCTTTTTCCTCTTCAATTCATTAATGGCACGCATCAACAATAGCAATTAGTGGTTAGTGTTAGTAGTTTGTGTTTGGAACCAATTTGACCACCACAGAATTTTAGGGGCCATATGGGGTCCTGGCAGGCTAAGTCATCCATAGGGAGATTCGAACAGGGAAACCTCCCAGGTGGATTGGTAGCAAAACAGACAAGGGAAATACAGGGAAATACAGGGAACAAGATCATGAAAAAATCACAAGGAAAAATCTTGCTAACACGGTATAGTGTAGTTCACCTTGTTTGCCAGAATAAAACAAAATGAATACAAATACAGCACCAGTCTCCCATAATTCAGTGTTCCTCAGCATAACTTCAGTGTCAAAACCCATATCTAGTACTAACCAAAAGAATATTTTTTCTTCCAAATCAAGGATACATCCAAGAGAAATAAATACCTCATAGCCATAACATGAAAAGCTTATCACATGTGAGTGAGCTTCATGATATCCGGAAAAAATTATATAGCTATTGTGAAATTTCATTACCAGCAGAATCAATGAACTCCTATGCACCTCTGAAATGTAAATCTCAAAGAGTAACTTCCAATTATTTCTGTCAGAAATTAAATATTATATAAGATATATCCTAGCAACAACTGTTTTGTACTTACATAGGGGGTTCTCTCCCTCCTGAGCTCTTAGTGCCATAAATGGCATTTCATCTCTCAATGCACAAATGGACCCAGTTGATGAATCCCCCAGCAATCAGAACATTCATCCAGGTCTAACTCTGAGAAAATCAACTGTGGAAATGGGATGGGCAGCCACACCAGCAATTTCAAATCAAATCAATGAAAAAGAGATCCATTTTGCCTTGTAATCTCATGACATTTTGGTCATTGCTTATATGTAGAACTGCCAATCTTGCTTGACAATAGTGGCTTCTCCTTCAAACTGGTACTTGGGATGGTTTCCGAGTTGCCTGACTGGCTATCTGAGGCTCCAGGTCTCATCCAGATTTTTACATGGCCCTCTCTACAAACAGTAAGAACACATTCCTGCGTAAATACTAAACCAGAAAGAGGTTCCGTGTGAACACGGTGAGCCACTACAGGAGAAAGCTTTGGAACATCACGCATGCTAGGAGCAGGTTGCAGAGTTCCAACTGGGATAACACTGTCCCAGTGGGAAGACTGACTTCCAGTGCTGAAAGTAGGAGATCCACCAGGGCACCTACGTAATGGCACTACAATCTCATCCATTTCCAGATCCCATAAAAGTAACTGTGTGTCCTGTTGACAGAACAAACAAGTTGCAACATGGTTACTTATGAAGCCTTTAAAGGAGTCGAAAAACCGGGGAAAACTAGAAAAGGAAAGTCATAGAAGACCATACATATCACACCTCAATCTCATCAAGTCACTCACCAAAGCCTCAGTTTTAATCATACCACATGTTCTTAACTGCTGCAGGCATTGGTTTTCACTCTAGCAAAAGTACCTCAACCAGCTTCTAATACTGGTGTTTGAAAAATAAACACTACGACAGAGGTCTAATACATTGCAAATATACAAAAGCGCAGTGGACTTGGTTTTACTAAAGATGATGAGAATGTGAACTCCCCAGTTGTTGCTTCATTGAATTTGCTTCATTAATAGGCTTGTAGATTCATTGATCAATGAAGACTTGAACCGAACTTGCCCATCATGCAAAGGGTTTGGTTAAGATATGCCAGATTGCACCATGTGGGGCTTCTACCAATAAGTGATTTATATGAATCATTAATATTCTTGGTGAGTAAGTTGTGTTCCTCTTCTTGTCGTGAAAGGAAGGGACTAACCACCACCCAGAATCACCACTACCAAATATGAGCCTCTTGTACAAAAAATAAATAATAATAATAATAATGTGCCTCTCAGGACTCAACAGCAATTTGACTAAACTTAGAATCGAGTTTCTGTCTCCCCCTTTGAGTAAAATGTTATATGGAAATGAGATTAACATACATGATGGCACAGAGTTTATGTAGGATTTACACATCTACTAGAATTTGTATTGAGGTAGAATGCCTAAAAGTAGTAATTAAAAATTAATAAAAGCAATAGTAGTTATTAAAAGACAATAAGCAAGGTATGTTCATCGAATTAATGTTTTGACATAGTTTGTGTTTTTATTTATAGCAGTCGATATGTTTTTTCCATCAATATGAATGCTCCCCCTATTTCTGCAGTTTTCCTAGAGCTAAAATACAAAATATTCATCATATGGCTTATTTAGAACCATGACTGTTCGAAAGCACCCTCCCAGGATTTAAAAATCTTGGGCACCTCCACTAGAATATTAACTTAAACCAAAGTGATATATCATGCTCAGCACCCAGATATTAGTTTTTTGGATATCATATTCAATTCCTATGAGCTCCATCTGCCCTGGAACTTAAAAATGCTTACAGCTAGCTGTGGAACAAGTCAATCATGAATTGCAACAAAAATGTGTACCATACCTGACCAACAGAACCAAACCGGTACACAACATTCTCCCCTGTGCCATCTGAGTTTGGTGATGACCAATATGAATCAAAAGCCACTCCACTTACCTGCCAGCACCATCAGATAAGAACTGTATAAGATGACCAGAATCATGTAATTGACAATCAACCATGATGATTTGAGAATCTTACCCATGAATTGTGTCCTTCACCCCACGCAACAACCTTCCGATCTTCCATACTCCAAACTTGAACTAGGTCATCTTCTCCTCCAGTCAAAATATATTTTGCATCCATGCTGAGAGGGTGACACTTTTCATCATCAGTTTTCTTGAAGATGATATAAATATTTCAAATGCAAAAGACCAACAGAAAAGAAAGAATTGAAGGTTGAATGTATAAGGGTCTTAGGCTATATCAACTCAGAGTAATGGCCCTTTTCCCGTGTGTACAGCTAGTTCAAAATATTGGAAGAAAATTTTCAAAAGATAGCAATAAATTATGACTTGAAAACTGGTAAAGCCAGTCACCTCCAAGCACAACATAGTAGAGCACCATAATAACTTTTCCCACCACATATAAGTTGTTCTTTTGAATAGTCAAAGACTCGCAAGTAACCTGCACTAGCAAAACACTAAGATCAATTACACTACCTACCAACGCAGAAAAAAACAAGAAAAATACTTGATGCAACGATATGTACAGTGTTATACCATCTCTTCCAACAGTTGCTAAATAGGCCCCTTCATTTGAGAAAGCAATGCCATTGATTGAACCTTGGCAAATATGCCATCTGGCAATTGGGTTACTCTGCATGCAGTTTGTAGGAGTCATGGAAAGAACTGCATATTTAGTTGGATAAGTATTTAAATCAAGATATAAGAAGGAGAAAACTATTCTATCACTAGAGCAGGATGAAAGCCTTTGGATGGGAGATTTGAAGATAGGAAATGAGGAATGGACATGCAAATCTAACAAAAGCAGTTAACCGCATATGTATACCATCCAAATAAATAAACCAAGATAAACACAAGTGGGCATGGGAAATTGGAAAAACTACAAATGAGGTTGAGCGACAGAGCCCTGCTTCACTGATCTCTCCATTGGCACAATATAATTGCTGCAACCATGTAAACATCAGTTGGGTTAAGTCCCAAGATGTTAGGAACCTATCAAGCACGCTTCTTACATTTAGAGTAACCAAATAGGCATGTTCCATAAGCAATTAACAAACCTAAAATCTTGAATTATTTAATTCATAGTATTTCAACTATACTTTATACAACAGTAAACTTAACTTTAAAACTCCAATGTTACCCTTATAGTATCCAAAAAGTTTCAATATTAACCCTGACCATTAAATAGCTATCTGAATTTAATGGAAGGCTCAATTTTACAATCTTTTCTTTCTTATTTCACTTGTCTCTCATCCTTTCCTCTCAAATCCCAATATGTGTGATACTTTCTCACAAAAATACTTAAATGAAACCTTTAAAAAGTCGAATATAACTTGAAAGGAGGGTTTACCACAGGGAACTTCATGAAAACCAGAGGGGTGATATTGAGAAATTTTTAACTATACAGACAGAGAACATTGATGAATCTATATGGGCATAAGTATAGTTTACTCTTTATATTACTTTATACTACAACTGCATCCATGAATCCAATTTGTTTAACACCTGAACAAAGCAACAATGGCAGTCATAAGTTGATAATACCCACAAAAACATGAGCACATGCAAATTACACACAAACATGCACAAATACATGTATTCCAAGATACATATGATGAAAGTTAACCAATCAACACTAATTGTTAAGCAGCAGGCTTGACTGTGAAGAATTGTCCCAGCAGTCAAGCACATGACCCTCCATGTACACGAAGAAAACAACAGCATTCACTATATTGATTATAGGTGTAGAGTGAGATGATCAGTGTCCAGTGAAGCCACTGCTTTCCACACAACAGTTAGAACAATACAAGAGTGAAAACTGAGATGCCAGATAAAATCTCCAACGATAATGGAAGAGAGTAATTATTGACTAAAAGAATGAACCTAAACAAGCAAAACATAATGTTGCAGAAAGATTTAAAATCTCAATCATGGTGTCAGTTGCACATCTCTACACTTCTATGTATTACATCGAACTTACCTTGGGAACAAAATGCAAAATGGTGTCATGTCTCATGGACATTTGAACAATACTTGGCTATGGTATTTATTGAGGATCTACCTAATAAAGGGTGAAGTAATAGATACATGGATCTACCTAATATATGTAACTTACAACAGAGAATAATTTCTTGCTGATTTTAAAAATAATTCCTAGTTAAAAATTGCTTGCACCATTAGAAACTTAGTTTATGAAGCATCAATCAAGTAAGACTATTACATAGTACTTTAATTCCAACAAGACAAACTCTTCTACCTTACTGTAGCGGGCATGTGAAACAGAGAATTGAGTTTGATCTTTGATAACAGGGAATGAAGAATCACCAGCACCATCCTTGCTCTAGAGGAAAAGAAAAGTAATAGAATAGATATTAAGATCTCTTAATACATCTTGAACTAAGAAATTTTGGGAAGACAGGACAATGTAATCCTTTTCATGTTGGAGGCTTACCTTTTCATAGACATACAAATTACCATCAGCATGTGCAACAACAAAAGCACCATCTCCTCCAGGAACCCATGCAATACTCATACAACGACTGTTGATAATAAGCAGCATTAATTAAATTGGTTTTGTACATAATACTCAATTATCATAAGTGCAATGTGTATATATACATATTTATACATATGTTAACTAAATGATTTTTTTATCCAACATCTCCACTCGGGGGATTTTTGTTCTTTTAATTCCTAAAAGGGGAACCAAGATTTCAGAGTTTCTAGAAGATATCAAGCAAGATCAACAAACCATTTTGAGTTTATATGGTGTGGATTGCTCGAAAGCTTTTCTATTTGTAGCCTAAAGAAAGTTCTGCACTGTTAGGAAAAGGTTACCCACACAATACAAGCACTTGGACATTTCAAGGTCCATTTATAATTGATTTCACAGGGAATAGCATTGGCAGCACCCAGTCATGCAGGCAACAAAAAGAATAACTTTTTATGCATTTTAGTTCGACTCTACAATGCAAGGGTATCTTGTGCTTTGAAGATTTACAGGGATGATTTCTAGAAATCCCACCAATGTGATGCTAGCTGCCCTTCCCATTCATCCCCAACTCCATTTACAAACCATATAAACTGTTATCCTTGAACCTAAACCCTTGAATCTCAAATTTTCTAATCCATAAACCATTGAAAAAGACTTGTAGACTACAAATTCAAATATGTGCTATGTCACTCAGTGGTGCATTCTGATAACAGCCCAGAATCCATCCACTGGAAGCTTTCCCAATTTCCTAAGTAATCATAATCACTCTTGAAAGATGAAAGAACTGATAAACATGGCTAATTAAAAAACCTCACTTCATTTTCTTACTTTGCAATCAAATCATCCCACACCAGTATGACCTTGATCCAAAATATATCTAGGATGTTGAGAATAATCATGCCTATACCTCATAATGAAAACAAAAGAGAGTATCTTTGCCCAAACCATTTTCCTTTGTGTGCAACCTATCTTTGATATTTTGATGATTCATGAGTCATAAATATTCAAAAGTAAATTATGAAATGAAAATTATAAAACTGTTCCTTAAGCAACCTTACTTTGTAACTTGCATTATGATCAAGTCACACTGATTCTCACAGCTCGTTGAAGTTATGCATGCATGTGATATTTTAACAAGAAGATCATCAGTTAAATAAGACAGCCTGGAAGTGCAAGCATGCATGATAAAGAAATGGTCGAACTATGAAGGCACTATAGATATTCTTGCCTATTATTAACAGAACCATCTTTGTTATAATGATGGGCCCCAACTAGCTTTTTTCCAACATCCTGTAATTGCTGTCTCAGTGACACTGAGTAGACTGCAATAAGAAAAATATAGCCACTAAAATCAGAAAGCTTAAATTTTCAATAAAGAAAAAGAAGTGCAATCCAACCTCGAGTTAAGATTTTACCATCCCCAGAACTGAAGCCAATAAGCAAATCATGTCCATCCTTAGCATCTTGATCAAAGGCATGGCACACAGGATTTGAATTACTAAAATGGATCGATTTTATTGGGTCCTCCTATATTCAAACAAAGAACCTTTTAAATGCCTCCCCATTGTTTCCATTAAAAAAGACCAACAAAAAATATAAAGTTACCTTATCTTGAGAATTTAAATCAGTTATAAAGATGGCATCCCCTACATTGAAGATCAAGTAAGTCCCTTTCCCATCAAAATTTGAATTGATCATGGAATTACTTGAGCATGATGTCCCCAATGATCCAATCCTACTACTACTACTACCACTACTACTACTACTACTAATACTTTTACTCCCACCATTCCCTCCAACAAAGCTAAGCGCACGGCTTCCATTACTAGCACCCAACAACCTAGCAGCAGCTGATCGTACACCACTGCCTGTACTGAAACCTGAAGGTGGGGCCATCGGTGTTGATGGGGCAGGCTTGTCCTTGATAATAGCTAGGGTTCCCTGTTAATCAAATTTGTTTTCAAAAACTGAAATTGAGACATCAATAAAATATACAGCTAGGCATTATCAAATTAACTAAAAGATGCCTCTAACACTGACGATAGAATATCAAATATAGCAGATAAACATGTACATGTTGATTCTAACAAGCATATTACGGTGTTGATAAAAAACCCTTGAAATTAATGAATTATTAATGATAAAACAAGATAAGAAAAACCATTCAACAAATGTAATGACAAAAAATTATTAAATTAGTGAGCCAAAAACCAAAAAACAAATATTCTTAAACCATTCGGCTTTTAACGAAATGGGCAAATCCCAAAACGCTTTGAGACAAAAATTAACCCCAAAAAAAAGTCGAAGGAATCGGATTAACAAAATGGGTATTGATATAAGAACTCAAAAATGAAATGGAGTAGATAGAAAAGAGAAAACCTGAGTAACAGTTTTGCCATGGGCGTAGTGAAGGAGACCAGAAGGATGTGTCTTTTCATAGTGAAGCTTATAACGTCCTTCTGGGGTTTTAAAATAAGTCTTTAATCCCGGTGATTGCGTGTTCGCCGACGTCGATGACGTTGAAATCATGCCGTTGCTGGAGTTGATCATGCTGGTCTTGCCTTCGATTACTGTAAACCTTAAAGCATCTGATCATGACACTAGGGTTTGGTCACTCTTTTCTTTCTCCAAAAAAATCAAGGAATTAAAACAAATTTCTTGTAGTTTTTATTATTATTGACGAGCAAACTGTGTTTTTTTTTACTTTTTTATGCTATTTATGGGTCTTCTTGGAGATCAGGACGGGGGGGGGGGGGGGGGTGTGGGGGCGCGGGGTTGTATCCTCTGTTTTGGGGATTATGAGAAAACGTTGTGGATACTGCTGTTTTACGTTTGTTATTTTTTAAAGGCCGTTGTGTTTGACTTCTAAGTTTTGAAAGTCAGTTGAATAGACGGTGGAGATGATAGAGAAAACGTGTGCTGGGTTTTGAAGTTCTGGCATGTTTGGTACAATCGTGTTTTAAAAGAAAATTTAGCTTATTATTATTTTTTATTTTTTTATTTTAATATCATGATATTAAAAATAAAAATAAAAAATATTATTATTTTAATGTATTTTAAATAAAAATATATTTTAAAAAATAACTTTTATTAGACTTCTAAACATTTTTTTTAAAATACAGCATGTTAGAAGAAAAAATGATGTTAATATTAAGATAGTACTTAAAAAGTTTCCCACACAGTATTATATAAAATTTTATAATGTTTGGAAATATGGTTGAAATTTTATTTTTTTAAAATTTAAATTTTTTTATTTAAAATTAATTTTTTTATGTTTCTTATTGTTTTAATATACTAGTTTTAAAATTAATTTTTAAAAAATAAAAAAATATATTATTTTAATATATTTTTAAATATAAATTATTTTAAAAAATAATTATTATGAAACTGACAAACACCGTAATTAACTTTATGATATTAACATTATAACATGTTGATGTTAAATTAGATTAGGTTTAAAAATAAAATAGGTTCAACTATTAGTTATAACACTTATAGGAAAAATAACAAATGATTATTAGGTCAAGTTTAGAATAACTGTAATTTTTAATGTAATTTTTTTTATTTTGATATAAAGTTTTTTTTTTGTAATAGTAGCATGGTTCATTCATTAAATAAAAAGAACTATAAATAAGAAAAAAAATTGTATTTTCTCATGCATTTTTTTAATTTTGACAACAAAAAACCAATTAATGTGGAGCATTTTAAGCAAAAACTCATTATAATCATGAAAGCAATTTCAATAAAAAAAATAAAAAATTATAAATTAATCATCTTATGCAAGAACATGAAAAAAAAAATCAAAACAATAAATTTTAATATATATATATAACAATAAAAAAAGTTAAGGGAAAACATTATTTTATTCTAACTCAATATTAATGAGCCAATTATTCAAAAAATTTGTGGATATCATGCCAATATATAATTATTCATAAAGAAAGCAATAATATAATTGTAAAACAGTTAAATTTCAAAAATAAAATAATAAAACAATAAAAAAAAATATTAGGAGTGTTGTAACCTATTTTTGGATCCCCATATAAAAACAAAATAATAAATATATAAATATATGGTCGGAAGAAATTGAAAAAATAATAATAAAAGTAAGAGGCTGGAGCGCTCAGGAAATGGTCAGAAAAATTGATTAAGGAGGTTCAAAAATACAAATATTGAAATTTTGACAATATATACTTGAATGATGAGAGCCCTGTTGGAAAAAAAAAATTCAATTTGAGGAGAAAAGTCCAAAATTAGATGTTTATAGACTCAATTGGATTTAATTGAAGGTTTAATTGAATTTATAGAGGGTTTAATGGCAAGAAAATTGATTTTTAAGTAAATTTGGGCTTTAATTGGAAGAAATTAAAGGTCAGGGGTCAAATTATAATTTTAAAGAGTTGATTTGGTCAAATTAAGGGCTTAATTGCATGAATATTAAAGTTTGGTGGCCAATTAGGGACTTCATTGCATAAATCCAAAACCAAGGATCAAACTGGAAAAGGCGTGTAAATAGAGGGACTGAAATTAACCGAATCAGGGACCAAATTGAAGGAATTTAAAGTTTATTAATCAATTAAGGGTCAAAATGCACAAATTCAAAACCAAGAACTAAAGTGAAAAATGCAACCAATTATAGGGTCGGCAATTAAAGTTGGCAGGGATGCAATTGAATTGATTTTTAAAATAAAAATTGCATTTGAGGACTTAAATGAACAAAGGATAAATTGAGGACTAATTTGGAAGTTGACGGGTTGGCACCATATTTTATTTAAATGATATGATAAAATATCGCACTCAACGCCAACAGAAAAGGAAGAGAAAAAGGAGAAACGAGAGGAAAAGAAAAGAAAGGAGATGATAGAGAGAGGAAGGAAAGAAGACGAGGAAGTTTGAAAAAGGGGAGAGGGACTGTGAGAGCTAAGTGAGAGGGACGAGACTGAAACAGAAAGAGGAACGAGAGGTGAAAAACAGACAGAGAAGAACAAGAAAAAAAAAAGGAAACATAGCAGAAGAAGAGGAGAGAAAACAGAGGAGAAGGGTATATCAGTAACCTCTATCTCCACCGTTTGAAATAGCAGCACTGCCACCTAGAGCTTCTATTCGTGAGTCACGTCCTCAGCCAGACCAGCAAGGCACCGCCTCCTCCGCGCCAGGTAACTCTTCTTGCCCCTCCACTTTTACTTCGTTTTTGGCTTAAGCTCCTCCTGCATGCAGAACGAATATTGTTCTGCATGCAAAAGGATGGGAGGGGGGGAATAATTGCCCCCCCCGCCCCCCCTCCCCCCGTTTTTATTTTCTGGTTCTGGCTTAGCCCTGATATCTAAGCCGGGTCCGGCCTAGACCAAAAGAAACAAAGAGGATTGTTGGGCCGAGATCGGCCCAACCTTTTGGGCTGAGTCCGGCCTAGTTAGCTGGGCCGGCCCAGCCCATATAATTATAACGTTATATATATATATATATTCTGAAAAATCCTTTTAAAAATTTGTGATTTTCCCGCATATTTGTTTTTATCAAATTTGCTTAATATTGGTTTGTATTTTTATACCATAAAGATACAAATCCGGTATTAAAATATTTGGTTTTCATCAAAACATTGCAAAAAAATTATAAACAAAATTTTTTTTTGTTCTTTATGCATACGACCAAGTCTCTCAAAGATAAGAAAAATCATCACATCGTATTTTCATACAAAGAAAAAATATATCATATTGTTTTTTTATATATATACATAAAACACAAAAAATTTCAAAAATAGGTTTTAGCATGCACTTTGGCTTTAATAACAAGTTTGTTAGAGCCATAAGAACTACGCCAATATTTCAAAAATTCCAAAAAATATTTTTGTTTTCTTTTAGTATCTAGGATTATGAATTTATACGTAAAACGTATTTTTGATATTAAAAATGTAGTTTTTTTTTTATATAGACGTTAGAACGGCTAGTTTTTTATCCGATAAGAAAATGACCTCCGTACTGAGAAGGACTTTTCTTGAACCATAGACGGACCAACAATTAGAAATATAAATAACAACTTAGTTTTTTATCAGACAATCAAACAATGCAGCTTACATTAGGTAAGGCGTATTTGGGGTGCTAATACCTTCCCTTTACGCAATCAGTCTCTGTACCCGATCTCTGAGACCAGTTAGGGTTCCTAATGACCAAAATACTAGGTGACGACTCCCATTCCATTTTCCACCGATAAAAGACAAGAATTTCTTGTGTCCTTATATTTGTCGGATAGATACATTTAGATGAAGTGGAATATTCGTCGTGACGCCGCACACGTGCGACAAAATGACGACTCCACTGGGGACCTTGTGGACTAAACTTTGTTTTTGTCTGATAATTATGTTTTATTATTTGGTTTGCGTGTTTACTATTAATATGAATTTCCTTTATTTATTTTCTTACATGCTTTAAATTATGTACATATTTGTTCATGTATTGTATAGAATTGTTTTATGCATCACATACTTTAATTTTTGGGAAGCACACACAAGCCTTAAGTTGGGTGGGGGATTAGCAATCTACCCTATGACTATTGGTCAGGGTTTAGATGCGTGAAACACTCAACTCATATCTGAGTGCCTGCTTGGTAATGGTGGACATACGTGCTTTAACTGTTTTTTACAACGCCCCCATACTATCTTTACGAAGACCGTAACTGGGCATTTATAAGACCCCTTCAAGACTAGATAGAAAACCTACCTGTTCTCACGTAATAAATAGAGCTTGTCCTTAGGATATGTATCTTACTTTCATTTGCATCAAGATTAATAATGTTAAATTCATCAATCCAGGTTTTTGAGCTTAAACCATGACTAAGTACCTATCTTTCCAAGAGTTTGGGCAAGAATCTGAGTCGACTCAGGTAGCTGAAGGAAAATGTCCAAGAATCGATGCTAGTGGGTTGCCTTGCATTACCAAGATAAATCACATGGTAAATGACTTGGGGAAGTCGTTGTCTATTATGGGATATGTTAATGAGACTCTTTTCGAAAGGAGATATGGGAGAATCGCACAACTAATGAGGTTACCCATACAAGCAGCAGCAATCAAAGCCCTACTGAACTTATAGGATCCTAATTATCGATGTTTTACCTTTGGAAACATTGATATGACACCTATCTTGGAGGAATATGAGAGGATCCTGGATTTTCCAAATAACAGCCATAAAATTTACCTCAAATAAAAATTTGAAGACACAGCTTCAGAGGTAGTCAATTTATTAGGCCTAGGAAAGATCAGCCAATGCAGAGTAGCTGATGGGGGTTTCAAATGGAAAGTCATTGAAGCCAGAATGAAGAAAAATATCGAGGAAGGCGAGTTAGGAGATGAACGGTACAGGTTAGTGGCATTCGCCATCTTTGGACTAGTATTGTTTCCATCCGAAATTGGGGTCATCAGTTTGGAAGCCGCGAATGTCTTCATGGAATACGAGCATGACCGAATCAATCCTTTTTCAACCATTTTGGGAGAAACCCTGTTATCACTCAACCACTACAGAATGCATGGAAAAAGGAGCCATTTAATGTTGCATCCATATGTTGTATTTATGGATTATCAGTCATATCAAAACACCAAGGGACATCTTTAACAACTTCTGGTGGTTTGACCTGTGACCATTAAAAGTTACCATGGAGGAGACTTTGGAAAAACTAGGATGAGAAAACATGGATAGATAAATATACAGCATTGCCACGAAGCAACTTCAAATGGAAAGCACCATGGATGAACAATGTCATTTGTACAATGAGCTGTGGAAGAAAGATATGGGTTCCCCTGATCGGTGTAACTGGATACATTAGTTATGCACCTGCACTTGTAACAAGGCAGTTGGGTGGAATGCAGTACGCACCAAGAACTCTGGGTTTAGCCGATTTCATAGGTTTATTCAAGCAGTAACCATTCCTTGAATAGATGGAACTTATCCTATAAGATTGGGAAAGACCACTACTAGTAAAATGGGAAGAAGGAAGCAGTTTCGAATTGTCATTCAGCCAAAATTATACAATTTGGAGAAATAAAGAGCATTTTAAAGTGATACGATTCTCAACACCTAAACATCCAGAATCAACAATAGAGCAACCAAAAAGAAAAAGAACGGATAATGAGGAAGAGTTAAGAAAGCAGCTAGAACAACGTAGAATTGATCTTAGCAAAAGCAAAGGGCAGCAACAACTACTAGAAAAGCAATTAGAGGAAGAAAATACGATGAGGAATTACTTAAACCAACAGTTGGAAAAAAAAAGGATAAGCAACTAACATCTTTTAAAGAATGGCAGAAAAAGGTCGAGGTAGCTGAAGAAATAGCAAAAGGGGTCCAGGCTTAGTTAAGGAATCGAATAACTAAATATGATGACCTGGTTAACAAGAATGGGCTCACAGAAAGAGAGTTGGCCAAGGTTAAGAGATCAGCAAAGGGCATAATGAATGCTGATAAAGAGATGATGGATTCCTTGAAGAAAGAAATGACCAGTCTTACAAAGAAGGAGGAAGTTGAAAAAGAGAAGAATCGGTTAGCCCAGATAGACATAGAAGAGGAAAGAAGGATCAGGGCTCAATATATGGTGTAGTTTGAGGAAGAGAGAAATACAAGCCACTAAGTCTGATATGAGAGATTACCAGAAGAGAGCTGAGTCTTCAAAGGGAAGGATAATGGCTTTACAATCCAAGCTCGAAATACGAGAAGAAGAGCTAAGGAAGTTGAGAAGCCATTACTTCGAGATGGAAGAAGAGTGGAATAAGATTAAGCAAGAGTGTCAAGAATGTCAAGACTACATGGACAACTTTACAGTTCAAATTAACTCCAAAATAACTGAGCTGGATATTGAGAGGGAAGAACTGCAAAGGGCAAGGGATAAGTTGGCACGGTTGGAGGCTATGGTTCGAATATTGGAAAGAAATAATGAAGCCTTAAGAACCAGCAACGAAGTGATAATCATAGATAACACTGTATTCCATGATAAGATAAGACATATGACAAAGCAGGTTGAGCAAGTAGCCCATTGTGCGGAAAGGTTGCAACAACAAGCCACCCAAGTTGGAAATGATGCTGCAAAGTATCGAGAGTACATGGGGGCCATCAACTCCTTTATTGGGGACTTAACTAATAAGGGAAATGCCTTTTAAGGGTAGCAATGTATAAGGCCCCTTTTTATTTTAGCTTTGTATGAGCGACTGTTATTTATAAGAAGGCCATGACCTATCTTTCTTTCTAATGTGTTTTGGTAAGCTACCATGATAAGAACTTGGCAAACCCTCATTTACAGCAATCAGTTCGACTCATAAATCTTGCCTAAAGGATTATAAAAGTAATGTATTAGCTCTAAAATACACATCATATGTGCATCATATTTTCATCATGTATTTGTTTATAATTTATCATATGCATTCCAGATTGTGAAACATAGGTCCCACATCCAAAGTCTATCACATCCGATCCAGATCAAGGATGGAGAACGAAGAGAGAGCTCACTTAAAGTCACTTTATCAGACCGAATTAGAATCCGTAAAAAATGAAGTTGCTCGGCTGACCGACCTACTCGAGCTACTTCTAAGAGCTAAGAATGGGGAAGGAACATCCACACAACCCCCTGCAGGAGCGCCAACAGCTCATATCCCTCAAGCATCTCAAAACCAGGGGCAAATTCAGCCAATGAACAACACTTTATGCCCATCACCCTTATCCAGCCATTTCATGCTCCAATCATTGTGGAATTAATGGTGGAGGGAACCCTGGATAATAGGTCTACCAGTTTGATGGACCATAACATGCTATTTGCTTTGGAAGAAAGATTAAGGACAGTTAAGGGTAATACTGGTTTGACCCCATGTGAGTAGCCGAAGTATGTTTGGTACCAAACATCGTGGTGCCAAAGGATTTTAGGATACCAGATTTTATTAAGTACACCAGTTTGGAATGCCTAAACACTCACCTTCGATCCTATTGCAACAAAATGACTGAAGTAATCCCTGATGATAAATTGCTAATCTATTTCTTTTAAGATAGCCTTGCAGGATCTGCTTTGAGCTGGTACATTAGGTTAGATAGTGTCAGGATCAGGAGCTGAAGAGATTTGGTGGAGGCTTTCCTTAAGCAGTACAAGTTTAACTTGGAAATCGCTCCAGATTGAACAAGTCTAATGTCAATGGAGAAAAAGAGCCAAGAGTCAGTAAGGGCTTATGCACAAAGGTGGAGGGATAAGGCAACACATGTCCAACCCCCTTTAATAGAAACAGAGATGGTGACCTTGTTTGCCAATACCTTCAAGGCACCTTATTATGAGCATCTAATGGGTAGCTCATCTTAGCATTTCTACGATGCGGTACGCATAGCTGAAAGAATAGAGCAAGGGATTAAAGCTGGATGCATAGCTGAGCCGTTAGAGAAGAAGGGTTTTATTAGAAGGAAAAGGGAAGGTGATGTTAACAACTTGGAAAGTGGGTACAAGGGCAATAAAGTGGATTCCCATAACCCACAAATACCTACCTCTCAATTTTCCCATATGAACTTTAGTAAACCTTTTTCTCCTAATTGAACAAATAACAAGTCAAACAACCAAAACAACCACCAAAGATAAAATACAAAATACATTACAGAACAATTGCTGCCTTTACCTATGCCTTTGAAAGACTTATATGCCAAACTACTAAGCATTTGACACATAGCTCTTATCCCCGTATTACCACTTCAACCACCATTTCCCATCTAGTTCAAGCCCGAGTTGACTTGCGAGTACCATATTGGTAATCCCAGGCATGGTCTTGAAACGTGCTACGCTTTCAAGAGGAGGTTGTTGGAGCTCATCAAGATAGGATGGGTGTCATTTGAAGACACACCCAAAATCAATTCAAATCCATTGCCTAGTCATGCCGCAAGTAATAATGGAGTGTGCATAATAGAAGTCAGGAATCAAAGTAAGGCATTAAAGGTATCCATGAAGAAGTTGTATGGCATGTTGGTACAATTAAGATTTCTAGAGATAAATGTTGAATGCCATTTGAAGGGATGTGATTATTGTGAGTTTCATGGAAGAAGGGGACATCATATTGAGGATTGCATCGAGTTTCGAGAAAAGATTGTGAAAATGCTGATAATGGGGGAGTTGAGGATTGAACCCATGAGAGGCAGTCATGAGGTGAGTATGGCGGAAGGCCAATATAAGTTGTCAGGGGTATGTAGGATCCAACAAATAATTAATGGGCCACCAAAATTGATCTTGGCTAAACCTTCCTACACAAAAGGAAATCATAATGCCATGCCTTACAATTATGGCTATACCTCTAACATCCAAGTCATTATTCCTTCATTCCAAACCAAGATTAATGGGATGACTCTAAGTGGCTGATGCTTCACACCTGAAGAGTTGAGGAAAGCAAAAGGCAAAGAGGTGGTAGATGTCAACCAAGAATTAGAGGTTAATAAGCTAGTGTCTGAAGAAGAGTCAAATGAATTTTTAAAGTTGATAAAGCACAGTGAATACTGCATAGTAGATCAACCAAAAAAGACCCCTGCTAGAATCTCCCTTATAGCTTTGATACTTAGCTCCGAGCCGCATCGAAATGCCTTGCAAAAGGTATTGAATAAGGCTTATGTGCCTCAAAACATTGAGCAGAAAACTATGGAGCATCTAGTTAGGAGAATTCATGCGATTGATTATTTTTACTTCACAACAGATAAGCTAGGTGCTGAAGGAACTGGACATAACAAGCCCTTATACATTACTGTTAGGTGCAAAGACTGCCTCATAGGAAAGGTGCTCATTTATAATGGCTCGGCTCTTAACGTGCTGCCAAAACACATGCTGAAAGAAATGTCAGTCGATGAATCTCATATAAAGCCAAGTACCATGATGGCAACAACATATGATGGCTCACCTAGACAGATAATTGGGACTTTAGAGGTGGAACTATATGTGGGACCATAAATGCTCCTTGTAACGCTGCAAGTTATGGATATCCACCCTTCATATAACATGTTGTTGGGAAGGCCTTGGATTCATGTAGCCAGGATGGTAACTTCATCATTACACCAATGCTTGAAGTATATCATGAATGGGATGATAGTAACTATCAAAGCTGAAGAAACAGTATCTATGATAAAGAACGTAGTTATACCTTTCATTAAGGCTGTAGACTGCAACGACAAGAATGTCTATGCTTTCGAGATTGTGAACACTGATTGGGTTCCCGAGAACATAATATTAAGAAGGCCAAAGATCTCAGAAGCAATAATAATGGCTACTAAATGCTTCTTAGATCGTGAAATTCCATCTCCGTATAACCTCATCACCAGAATTCTGTTAAGGTCTAGTCTTATAAAGATGAAACATGTTGATCAAAGATTTGGGCTCGGGTATATGACTAAAGAGAAGGATTATCAATGGGCTACTGGTAGGAGAAAGGAAAAAAAAAGGGCCAGGATTGAGGGAAGGGAGCCTGAATGGGAAGAGCTGGAAATCCCTCCCCTTAGGGTTTCGTTCCCAGAGGCTACATATGTAATGTAACCTGATAAAGGTTTGGAAAACCTTGGTCAGGAATTGTCAATAATGCATGTGAACACCATGGAAAAGGGTAAGGTCGAAGGAAGTGACAAGAAAACACGGGTGGGGAAGGAAGATGAAGCACTGCCACAACTAACTGTCTATACACTAGAAGAAGTCTCCACCAAGACCTTTGTGAGCTCAGAGTGAAAAGTTTCAGAACTGGGTGACCCAAGAAGCTCCAGTAGTTTTCAAAATGTAAACCAACTTTGTTTGCCTTAACATGCTTTTGTCATTGCTTTTGTTTGCTTTTTATTTTCTCTAGTTGACAATCAAGGCTCATGATGTCAGCTAGATTTTATGTTTGTCATTGAGCCCACCTTTTCTTTAAATAAATGATGAGATCATGCACTTTTCAAAATTGTCTTTTTTATGCATTTACACCAAACACTTCCCGCTTTCAGGAATCCTGAAAACGGATCTCCTACGACATCACATACATTTAGCATCAAGAATAAATGGTCAAACTTGAACAAACATGTGATAGCTATGGAAGAAGAAGAGTGGGATGAAAGTAATATCAGTGAATTCACCAAGCTAGTGGAACAACGTGAACAGACTTGGAAAGCCGCCACAGAGGAACTCGAAACCATAAATATAGGCGGTTATCAGCTCAGGAAAGAGTTGAAAATAGGTAACTTAATTACTTTTGAACAAAGGACGAAAATGATCGCCCTACTACAAGAATATTCAGATGTTTTCGCTTGGTCTTAGGAAGATATGCCTGGCTTGGATACAAATATTATAGTACACAAGATACCATTGGAAGAAGGTTGTAAACAAGTCAAGTAGAAGCTGAGGAGGGCCCACCTAGATATCTGGATCAAGGTCAAGGCATAACTCGAGAAGTAGTGGAATGCTAGCTTTCTAGAAGTAGTTAGATACCACAATGGGTATCTAACATTGTTGTCGTAGGAAAAGATTAGAGTTTGTGTGGACTTCTAGAATTTGAATAAAGCTAGCCCTAATGATGATTTTCCTCTACCACACATAGATGTTTTAGTCGACAACGCTACATGAAGTTCCATATATTCCTTTATAGATGGTTTTTCCGGATACAACCAGATAAAAATGGCTCCAAAAGATAAGGCGAAAACAACTTTTGTCACACCTTGGGGGACATATTGCTACAAGGTCATGCCATTTGGTTTGAAGAATGCAGGAGTAACATATCAAAGAGCAATGGTGACTCTGTTCCATGACATGATGCACAAGAAAATTGAGGTGTATGTAGATGATATGATTGCTAAGTCCAAAAGGGGAGAAGATCATGTTGAGGTTTTAAGGAAGTTATTTGAGAGGTTGAGGAAGTATGAATTAAGGCTCAATCCTGCAAAATGTTTTTTCAGAGTTAAATCAGGTAAGTTGTTAGGATTTGTGGTAAGTGACAGAGGTATAGAAGTGGATCCGGATAAAATAAGGGTCGTTCAATCTATGTCATCCCTTAAGACAGAGAAAGAAGTAAAAGGATTCTTAGGAAGGTTAAACTATATTGCTCGGTTTATAGCTCAGTTAACAACAACAAGTGCACCTATCTTCCGACTATTAAGGAAAAAGAATCCTGGAACCTGGAATGAAGAGTGTGAGGAGGCATTCAATAAAATCAAACATTATCTACAAAATCCATCTTTATTGGTTCCTTCGGTATCAGGAAAACCTCTGGTATTATATCTAATAGTAACCAAAGCAGTCATGGAATGTGTATTGGGTCAGCATGATGAAACTAGAAGGAAGGAAAGGGTTATTTATTACCTAAGTAAGAAACTCACCGAATATGAGTCTAGATACACCTCGATAGAAAGGCTCTGGTGTGGGCGGTAAAGAGATTACGACATTATATGTTATACTATACCATTTGGTTGATTTCAAAAATGGATCCTCTATGGTATATTTGTAACAAACCCTATCTCTTAAGCCGAATTGCAAGGTGGCAGGTTTTATTAGCAGAATATGACATAGTGTATATGACAAGGAAAGCCGTAAAAGGAAGTGCAATTGCTGACCACCTGGCTGATAACGTTGTTGAAGATTATGAACCTTTGGATTTTGATTTCCCTGATGAAGATATATTGTCAATAGAGAAAGAAGAAGAGAAGACAGATTGGTGGACCATGTTTTTTGATAGGGCAGTGAATGTATATGGTAACGGGGCCGGTGTGATAATAATATCTCTTAATAAGAAACAGTATCCGGTTTCAGTTAAACTGCATTTCGAGTGCACCAACAATACTGCTAAGTATGAAGCTTGTATCCTCGGTTTAGAAGCTGCATTAGAGTTAAAGATAAAAGAGATAGATGTATATGGGGACTCAATGTTGGTTATCTGTCAGGTTAAAGGGGAATGGCAAACCAAGGAAGAAAAATTAAGGTCGTACTAGGAATACCTATCCATACTAGCAAAAGAATTTGAAGAGATGAAATTCATCTATCTAGGAAGAGAAGGGAACCATTTTACAGATGCTTTAACTACGCTAGCTGCTATGACTACAATTGATCTCGAGTATAAGGTACAACCTGTACACATTGACATTAGAAACGAACCAGCTCATTGTTGCTTAGTTGAAGGAGAGATAGACAGAGAGAGCCTTAGTACTACGATATCAAGAATTTTATGCAAAATCACGAATATCCGGCGGGAGCCTCTAAAATGGATAATAAAACCCTAAGAAGATTGGTCATCATTGGAGAAAGATTGCATCGACTATGTCAGGAAATGTCACAAGTGTCAAGTTTACAATGACAAGGTCAATACGCCTCTAGCTCCTCTATTTAATCTAACATCTCCCTAGCCATTTGCAATGTAGGGAATTGATGTAATCGGTCTTGTTAACCCAAAAGCTAGCAATGGGCATAAATTCATCCTCGTGGCTATTGACTACTTCACAAAATAGGTGGAAGCTAATTCATATGCCCACGTAACACAGAAGGTAGTGAAGAGGTTTGTAGAAAAGGACTTGATTTGTCGATATAGTCCTCCAGAAAAAATAGTGATCAATAATGCACAGAATTTCAACAGCAAAATAATAGTGGAGTTATGTACTAAATGGAAGATCAAGCATTCGAATTCCTCGCCATACCAGTCAAAAATGACTGGCGCAGTAGAAGCCGCCAACAAGACTATTAAAAATATTATTTAAAAAATGGTAATCATGTATAAAGATTGATATGAGATGTTACCATTTGCTCTCCATGCATACCGCACCACATTTAGGACCTCGATAAGGACTACCTCATATTCTCTAATGTACGGTATGGAGGTAGTGATGCCTTTGGAAGTGGAAATCCCATCGTTAAGAGTATTAATGGATTCCGAACTAGAAGAGGCTGAGTGGGCCAAAGTGAGATATGAACAACTAAACCTGATCAGTGAAAAGAGGATAGTTGCAATATGTCATCATCAACTTTACCAGAAACGAATGGCCAAGGCATACGATAAGAAGGTTAGACCGCGTTTGTTTCAAGAAGGGGATCTAGTGTTGAAGAAAATATTGTCTTTACCAGGAGAAGATCAAATCAAATGGCACCAAATTACGAGGGTCCTTACGTAGTAAAGAAGGCCTTCTCAGGAGGAGCTCTAAAGTTGGCTAGAATGGATGGAGGAGACCTAGCTAGACCTGTGAATTTTGACTCTATAAAGAGATATTATGCTTAATGTCTGCTCCCAAATCAATAAAGTGAAGTTTGGCCATCGATTTCTCTTTGTAAAGAGCCTTTTTTTTCATTGCATTGATCTCACAACACTCAATTTGTTTTCTAGAAAGAAGAATCTTGAAAAAAAACATTAAAGATAAGAATAGAGTTTATCAATCCTAAAAATATGCATTTTTTAAATGAGAAAAATTTGTTTTTGTTATCCCTTCTCTCTCTAAAGAGTTTATCGTTGGTGGTCCCCTTCTGAGCCGTAATGAATTTCTTCTTTATAAAAGCCCGGACTAGGATCACACCCTCACACTGGGGGCAATAAGAGATATTTCATGAAAAATTTTACGTGTTGGAACAGGACGAAAGCCCGTAGATTTGAAAAAGATAAGTTAAAGCATTTGACAAGAGCATGACAAAAGAAAGCAATGACAAATCGTACATTTTTGAAAAAGCTACCTATAAAAAGTCGAAGACTTCTTCTCAAAGATATGATAGGTAAAAAGAGGCAGCACGAGAAACGAATCCAGCATACGACTTCAAACACATAAACAAACTCACGTCAAGAGAGAGTTTCATGAAAAAAGAAGAAAATGATGGGACCTATGTTTCAAAACCAGGTAAGAATACATGCATGATATCTAACCATAAATCATTGCATGAATGATTATGGATGAAGAAAGAATCATTGATGATAGCAAAGAATCACGATTTTGATTCTGGAATAATAATAAAGTGAGAAGAACCTATTAGGAAATTTTCAAAAGAGAAAGAAAGGTTCAAACCCTGCTATCAGGAAGAACAAAAACCGATTTTAGCTTTGGTTAAAGGGAATTGCTAGATGGGATTCCAGGTTGACCGAGCTACAAACATAGATTTTTTGGTTTTGGTTAAAGAAGGTCGTTAGAAGGGATCTTAGGTTAACCCAACCACAACACCGATTTCAGCTTTGGTTAAAGAGAATTGCCATATGGGATTCCAGGTTGACCGAGCTACAAACATAGATTTTTTAGTTTTAGTTAAAGGAGATCGCCAGAAGGGATCTCAGGTTAACCCAACCGCAACACCGATATCAGCTTTGGTTAAAAGGAATCGCCAAATGGGATTCTAGGGTGACCAAGCTATAAACATGGATTTTTTTTGTTTTGGTTGAAGGAGGTCGCCAGAAGGGATCTTAGGTTAACCCAACCGCAACACCGATATCAGCTTTGGCTAAAGGGAATCGCCAGATGAGATTTCAGGTTGGCCAAGCTATAAATATAGATTTTTTGGTTAAAAGAGGTCGCTAGAAGGGATCTCGGGTGGAATTCCAGGTTAATCTAACCGAAGTTAGAATTCAAAGGATCGCCAGACTAGGATCTCAAGATGACTAAGTTAAACATAGTTTTGATCGTTAGTTTCGGGTTGAAAGGGATTGCTGTAAAGACAGAGTTTCAGATCAATCAAGCTTCAACACGATCAGTTTTGGAAGTTCAGTTTTGTTTATCTTTAGAAAACTTTCTACACAAAACCCCTACTCCATAAGTATTAAAAAGAGGGGGCATTTGTTATAACCCATTTTTGGGTCCCCACACAAAATAATAATAATAATAATAATAATAATAATAATAATAATAATAAATAAATAAATAAAAAATAATAAAAATAAATAGATAAATATATGGTCGGAAGAAATTGGAAAAATAATAATAACAGTTGAAGGCTGGAGCGCTCAGGAAATGGTCAGAAAAATTGATTAAGGAGGTTAAAAAATACAAAGATTGAAATTTTGACAATATATACTTGAATGATTAGAGCCCTGTTGGAAAAAAAAATTCAATTTGAGGAGAAAAGTCCAAAATTAGATGTTTATAGACTCAATTTGATTTTATTGAAGGTTTAATTGAATTTATAGAGGGTTTGATGGCAAGAAAAATTGATTTTTAAGTAAATTTGGGCTTTATTTGGAAGAAATTAAAGTTTAGGGGTCAAATTATAATTTTAAAGAGTTGATTTGGTCAAATCAGGGGTTTAATTGCATGAATATTGAAGTTTGGTGGCTAATTAGGGACTTCATTGCATAAATCCAAAACCAATGATCAAACTCCAAAAGACGCGTAAATAGAGGGACTGAAATTGACCGAATCAGGGTCCAAATTGAAGGAATTTGAAGTTTATTAATCAATTAAGGGTCAAAATGCACAAATTCAAAACCAAGGACTAAAGTGAAAAAGGCGACCAACTATAGGGCTGTCAATTGAAGTTGGCAGGGATGCAATTGAATTGATTATTAAAATAAAAATTGCATTTGAGGACTTAAATGAACAAAGGATAAATTGAGGACTAATTTGGAAGTTGACGGGTTGGGGCCATATTTTATTTAAATGAAACGGCGCATTTTGTATAAAACGATGTCATTTCATGTTTTAAAAAAAAGAACAAAACAATGTCATTTTGAGTGACATTGTTCCTCCTTCTTCTTCCCCTGGACGTGCAGTAGGGGAAGAAAGAAACTTTTGTTTTTTCTTCTTTAATTCTGCCGGCCTCTCTCCCTCCCCGCGTGCTCTGTCAAAACGCACGCCCCCTCATAATGAGAAACCAGTGAAGCTGTCCCTGCAAACCATACCCATTGGCCACCTCGTCTGGCGCCGTGGCAGGGCAGGAAGGCCCTACTCCCCATGCACAGCGATAGGGCGGTGATTAGTACTTAAAAGTGCATTTTTATCAAGGTTTTATATCATCATTTTGCACTTGAAGTATCAATAGCTCCTTAACTAGAGCATGTTTTATAATAACGAATCTGATAATATAAGATAGCTTTAATTTATGGTAAATGTTCATTTTAAATGCAGGCATATCTCACAATCCAAAGGATTGATTGATGTGATTAACTATTGAAAGTGAAAGGACAAAGAAACGGCTAAGTTTAGAAAGGAGATGCCGATTCAATGTTTAGCGAAAATAGAGATGGAAAGAGATGGATTTTGCCCAGTCGTTGTCAGATCAATTCCCATTCATTCTTTAATGGAATAGGGAAGGGGCAGAGCTGCGACTATCAGGAATGGGCGCTAGCCTATGACTAAAAGTGCCGACTATCTATGAACTATGAATGACCAGGATCGGAATGCCAATCGACGAGATGAGCCTACAAAAGATTTCAAGTTCAGACTATGATGACTGGCATCCTCACTTACGCAACGAAATTTGGAACACTGTTCAGTTATTGGGTCATATCTGGAGTTGTAGATCTTGGATTTCAGCTTAATTTATATGGATGGAAAGCTAAGAAATAGGCCTACAATGTTCATGAATAGTGTAAGACCCAAATCTGCCGTTTTCAAATTCAAAGTTTGGCCACAAAAGAGAAGTCAGAATCTGTCCTGTAATCTAGCCCAAACACTGCTTAGAATTTTACCTATATCTAGAGTTCTAGAAGGCCAAATGACGTCAAATTTGATGGGTGGATGTAAAAGACAATTTCCAACAACTTTCATGAAGAATATTTTCTCAACTTCAGATGGTAACAATGACATTTCATCAAGACAAGAGATTGAGGTCTATCCACCACGTCCACCAACACCACTACTCAATATATTAGCCATATTTCGAGCTCTAGTGATCCAAATGCTCTGAAATTTTATGGGTCAAAAGATAAGAGGATTGCCAATAACTTTCATGAGGAACACTTTGCCAAATTCTGAATGGATCAATGTCATTTCATCCAGCCAAAGTGCTTGAGTGCTGCTGTCCACCAAGTCCACTAAATCAATAGTTGGCCACTACATCAATAATCAATTACCAAATGAATAGTTCTGAATTTTAGCCTATAAAAGGAGGCATTTGCCATTCATTTAGCAATCTTGGTTCTAAGATCAAGATCATGTTCTTGCTCTCTCTTTATTGTTGTAATGCTTAAGTTTTATTTTCATTAATCTCTTGTTCATGCTTTTCATTTCCTTTACTATACTTAGTTAACTTATATCATGTTTATGTTCTTATATTGTTTATTTATGTTTTTCTTCTTCATAATGTCTAGCTAAGTTAATTATGTCAAGGTGGCAAGGTTTCACTAATGGTGTTAGGATAAGTATAATATAAACTCAACATGGACTTTAATGTTTATATCCAAGAAAGTTTGCTATTAACATGTCTTATCATTTTTATCTTATTAATTCTTAATACCTTGCTTGTTAAATAGTTAATCTAGATTTGTGTTGTATAACACTTGGTACATCAAATACTTGATCCTTCATAGTTTTCGGCCGACATCGTTATTATGAGAGGAACTTGATTTGTTGTCAACATAAGTTAGCATTATGAATACCTAATAAAATTTATAAGTATGGTGTTACGTAAATAAGATGATTAATATGATTATGTTGATAATTTATAAAGAGTTTATACTTTATTTATCTCTAATACTATTAGTGGATCCTCTAACCTTGACATTTGTTTTTATCATTGTTTAATCTTCACATTTATCTTACATCTCAAAGTCCTTTTTAACTCATCATCACCATCACCATCATCTTCATTGTTGTTTTCATCATCATCATCATCATCATCATCATCATCATTATTATTATTATTATTATTATTATAGTTCACCTCCCTGTGGTTCGACCCCGGTCTTGCCGGGTTATTTATTACTGTGACACTCCTACACTTGGGATAAGACATCAACTCTTTGATCATGTTAAGTTTTTGGCGCCGTTGTCGGGGAGGTAAATTCTTGTATAAATTATAATATTTATTTTATTTTTTATTTTTCACTTTTCTTGTATCTAACTTTTGTTTCTTTTGTTTTGTTTCTTTTTCTCTTGTTTTCTTCTTCCTTTTATTCTCTTTCTACGTGCATGAGAGTTTGGTCACGTACATTAAGTGGTAGACTTTGTAGGGTATCCTCATTATTTTCAGAAAATATGGCTGAAGAAGATAATCAATCACTTCATAATGAGAATAATGAGAATAATCGAGTTAGAACACTAAGAGACCACATGAATCCAATAAGAACAAGTGCACCCTCATGTATAGTTTTTCCTCCTGATGCATCTCACTTTAATTTTAAGCCAGGCATTATTCAACTTTTACCTTCTTTCCATGGCTTAGATCTAGAAAATTCATACTTGCATTTGAGAGAATTTGAAAAAGTCTGTAACACCTATAATGACTTAAATTGTAGCATGAACACCATCATATTAAAGCTTTTTCCTTTTTCATTAAAAGATAAAGCTAAAACATGGCTACAGAATCTTAGGTCAGGATCCATTCGTGCTTGGGATGAAATACAACAACAATTTTTAAAGAAGTTTTTTCCATCTCACAGAACAAACTCTTTCAAAAGACAAATTACCACTTTCACTCAAAAACCAGGAGAAACATTTTATCAATGTTGGGATAGGTATCGAGATTTGCTTAATACTTGCCCTCATCATGGTTTTGAAACATGAAGATTGGTTTCACATTTTTATGAAGGGTTAACACCTAAAGATAGGCAAATGGTGGAATTGATGTGCAAAGGAACTTTTGAAAATAAAGACCCTAATGAAGCAATGGAGTACCTAGAATTGCTAGCTGAAAATGCTCAAAATTGGGACACTACAGGCACTTATGAGGCACCAGGTAAAACTCAACCTCATACATCCAATGGAGGTATGTACAACCTTAGGGAAGATCATGTCCTCCAAGCTAAATTTGCATCTTTAACTAGAAAAGTCGAGGCACTTGAATTTAAAAAGAATGGTCAATTAAAATCTGTTCAAGACATTGTGTGTCAAATCTGTGAAACGAATGAACATACAACTAATGACTGTCCAACTTTGCCTTCTTTCAAGGAATGCCTCCATGAACAAGCCCATGTTTTAAACAGTTTTCAAAGGCCCATTCATAACCCATATTCACAAACATACAACCCTGGTTGGAGAAATCACCCAAATTTCAGTTGGAAGAGTGGTAACAATAATGCACAAACTTCACAACCACCGTTTCAAGCATCCCATAATTTCCCAAAAAAAAAAAGGAACAACAATTACAAAACCCTGTTTTACAAAAAAAATTAGATTTCCAAATCAAAATTGAACCATAAACTTATTCTGATTTATTAAATGCTTTTTGGAAAAGAAAACATGTGTTTTATCACCCATGTGATGATAGTTTTAATGAAAAACAAATACCTACAATGCCTAACCTATTCAAATGAATGATGAATTAGAACATCATTACAATCTCGAAATCCAAGATTTATAGTCTAAAGATCTTATACAAAAATCTAGATCACCTTGATTATATGCAGCTTTTTATGCCAATAAAAATTTTGAAATAGAAAAAGGCATACCACGTCTCGTCATAAACTACAAACCTTTAAATAAAACTTTGAAATGGATTAGGTATCCAATTCTAAATAAGAAATATTTATTGCAAAAATTACACTCTGCCATTTGGATTGAAAAATGTTCCCTTGAAATTTTAGCAAATCATGAATGATATTTTTAATTCATTTTCAAAATTTTGCATAGTTTACATTGTTGATATTCATGTTTTTTTCCAACTTCTTAGAACAACATTTTAAACATTTATAAATGTTCTTTTATCTTGTAAAGAAAAATGGATTTGTTGTTTTAAAATCTAAGATTTATCTTTTCCTAACGCATATTCGTTTTCTTAGTCATTATATTTTCCAAGGTACAGTCATACCTATAGAGAGATTCCTCACCTTTGCTAGTAAATTTCTTAATAAAATCCTTGACAAAACCAATTGCAAAGATTTTTAGGGAGTCTTAACTATGTCTTAGACTTCTATCCAAACATTAGCTATCTAGCAAAACCATTGCATGATAGGTAAAGAAAAAACTGTATAACATGGTTTGATGAACATTCTAGAATTGTTAAAAAAAAATAACAGGTACAAGAAATCCTTTGCTTACATATAGTAAATCCCCTAGCTCCCAAAATAATTGAAACAAATGCTTCAAAGTTAGGTTATGGTGGTATTCTTAAACATGTTAAAAAATTCAAGGAACAAATTGATGCAACCATATTATTCAATAGTTTCACCCATATTTAACTAGTGTTTTGCCTATGTTTTATACATAAAATACCTTGATATTCTTTGTTTTATGTTTTGAAGGCACTTTTGGATGAAAGATGCAAAAAGGAGTAAATTAGAGATAATTGACAGATTTGACCTTCAGTCGATGTTTTGTGCAGAGCGTGAGCTCTAGAGGTTGAAATGAAGTGATTCTAGTGGCATTAAAAAGCTAACATCCATAACTTTCTGGACATCTAAGGCAAGAAAATAAAATAAGGAAGAGCATGGAAATCGCAGCCTTCAAAGTCAAATCTCGCAATCTGCCAGTGTTGACTTTCGGCTATTCCAACTTGAATATCTGGAGCTACAGAAGTCCAATTGATGCAAAATCAATTGTTTTGGATTCATGACTCAAATTTATATAAAAGATCCAAATTTCAACCAAAATCGATGTCATATGAGGGAGATATGATTTTTCAAAGATGACATCTGAATTCTGCCAACAAACAGGTTTCGTGAAGAAACGAGTCCAAATTACGTTCCGAAGCATATAAACCGATATCCAAGTTTTTATTTCAGCAATTTAGCTCCTCTAAGTCAAAGCTTGAAGATTTCATGCAAGGCTATTTCTCCTTTTTTAGGAAAATAGTTATTGAAGTACTTAAATATAAACAGTCTACTTAATGGAGGACTATTTTGTAAAATAGAGACCTAGGGTTTCCTAAGATATAAAAAGAATGAGAGAAGAGAAGGGGGGTAGCCAGCCAAGAGGAGAAAAACGCCCCCCTCCTCTAAGAAATATGAAATTATGCATTATTCCTTCTTTTTGATTAGTTGTTCAACAAACATGCAAGGCTAAACACTTTTTCTTGGTTGCAAGGACACGAAAACCTTTTGATTTCAAGAAGTGTGAGATTTATTTTACCTTTTTTTTTAGTCTATATGATGAATATGTTTGTTCTCCTATGCATATTTTTCCTATGATTGTTTATTTTAATTGCTAGAGCGGACTCTAAGTTATTATTGTAGACAATCTATTGCTAAGTTTGATATCAAAACCGGAGTTGTGGTATATGAACTTGTGAAGCAACTGAGTTTAATAATTGTGGCGGATCTACGTTATTAATCTTAGAGAGAACATTCAATTAAATCAAACATAGACTGTGGACATTTATATTTTCTTGATTAATCAACTTATCTAGTTCTTAACGCTTCGATCCATTGAATTAAATTACTAGTACGGACACTGTGGTTGTTTGATGGTTAGGGTTAGTTATACGGCGGATCCGTTAACTAACCAATGTTAAGAAGAGATAAATATTCAGAATATAAATTGATGTTTCATTTCCATGATCAGTTCTGATTTCTGTAGGTGGATGTGTGCTTCCAACCAAGGTTTGTTCTCTTGATAATTTTTTGATTTTATTAAATTTCGTTTGATAGTTTTCTGTTTTCTTTTGCTTTAGCCTAGATAATGTCCTAACCCCCCCCCCAAAATTGCATATCATCTAGCATAAAAATCTGACTTGAATCTTCCTCGTGGGATCGACCCCTTACTTGCTCTATACTATCTTGTGTGTTGTGTTTGAAGCTAGTGTAATTAATTTGTGCGACCGCGACATCGCAACACAAATTCTCTAGTTTATCTGCATATTAGAATGATTGTCAAAATAATTATTCAACCATAAAAAAAGAAATTCTTTTGATTGTCCTATGCATTACAAAATTTCAAAGTGATTTTCTAAACCAAAATTCTTTTTTTACATATTTATTGCAAATCAACTAAAGAGGATTTAAAAAAGATGTTCAAAACATTGCATCATAATAGATTTTTGTCTGATCTAGAGATAAGAGCGAAGCCCCACAACAAAAACCTGAATCTCCCATATGACCAAACCCTTTAAAACTTCTTTGTTCACTAATTTCTTCTGCAAAACCAATCAAATCATGGATTGATATGGTTATCGAAGAAGAAGAAACAAATTATTCTTCTCGGGTATAAACTTATGGAGATTCCCTTTTAAATTCTTCACAACTACTTTTGGCTCCACAAACTATAAGCCAAAAATCCTCTTAGTATGGTAAATCTTCTCAACCAATTTCTAAAACTAAAGCATTTATCTCAAAACAAAAAGATTTGAGATTTATCATTCAGGCTAGAATTATAAACCATGAGATTTTACAAAACCCTAGCCTTATTATATAACACTCCTTGAAATTACAGGATCAACCAAATTTAAATACTTTAAACTTCAGCAAAATCATCATAAACATGTCTATTCTACATTTATTATCTGAAAAAATCCTTCACCCTTCTGATTGGAAACAAGCTCTCCACAAAGAAATCCTTTTTCCAATCAGTTTCCAAGCCATACTACATAATCATTCCTGCTTCTACAACTATTGGGATTACCAACATGCATGGTTTAATACTTTCTTTCTACAAAACTTTAAGGGTAGTCATTATTGGCTATTCTACTTCAACAACTCCATAAGCATTTTAAAATTACCAATTTGGTTTTGCTAATGGTTGGACTATTTTGATCCTTTATATGATCTTTTTCAACCTATCCTATAGTTGAAAATGGTTACACTTTCTCAAACAAAAATACAAAGTCACAAAAAGTGAAAAAAGATTTCCATCACTTTTTATTTTCTGTTCATTTTTTTTTCCTTGGGTCTATTCATGATACTTTGATTACAATACTCAACATGGATCCTTTATTCTCATTAGAAGATTCAAAGTCAAATGGTAAGACTCCTTTGCAGCATAATCCAAGATTTCCAAACCTGTAGTCTTACAATGGTTAAAAGAAAATTAAAAGACTGAGATTAAGGACTTAAACCCTCAATCTAAGTTCTTAGCCCAAAAATATCATGCTCCAGCCCTTCTTTCTGCAGCAAAATCTAAAAAAGAGCATTTCAAAATCATGAAGCAGCTCTTACAAAATGACAACAAATCCAATGACTTTTTTTTTCCTCTTCATCTTTAAAATCCATAATTGGCTTAGAAGATGAAAATAAAGATGATTGTTTTGGCATTCTTTCTTTTATATATATATATATATATATATATATATATATATATATATATATATATATATATATATATATATAAACCTCTAGCATTTCTGCCCATGTATGTATGTTATTAAAAAAAAGAGTTTTTAGAGGCCAAAAATATTTATGGCCCATTTTTTATTTTGTTCTCCTTTTATCAGGCCTATCTTCCCAAGCCTTTATGACAGGTCCATCTAGGCCTATCTTCTCCTGACCTTTTTTACTCTCAGTCCAAAGATTTCTATCGGCATAAAAAAACAAGTTTTCCTCCACTTGAAAATACAACAAATCACTACCAGTGGTGGGAGACAAGGCAGACAGCTTCATCAAACAACTTTTCAAAAGACCAATAATTGCAAGACTTTGTAAAATTTTAAATTTGCATATTTTCCCCTGTAAATAAGTGACTCTCTCTTTTTCTAAGACAAACAATTTACCTTAATACAAATTGTTTTATATTCTTGCATTTATAAGTATGCTATATGTTTGTTAGATGATCCTGTCATTATTGGACTTGCCTCTACTTTCACATCAGAAATTATTTGTGTTTTCATATTTGTGTTTTCATTCCCGTGTTTTCATGTTTTTGGTGTGTGTGTGTGTGTGTGTAAGTTAAGTATAAATTTAACCTAATTGAGTCCATGATCTGAATCACAAATTTGACAAGTTAAACCACAACTCTCGAGCTATTATTTTTTTCTTCTAATTTTATTTTTTTTATTGACACCTTTTTTCAACATCTATTTTTTAAAATAATTTTTAATTTTATGTTTCAATTAATATCGATCATTTGTGATTTTTTTATTTGCTTATTTAACATTTTTTGGATAGAGTTTTTTTTTTAATTATTTTATGTGTATTTAATCTTTGAAGAGATTCTAATTCATCTGTATTTTTTTCTAATTTTTTGTATAGGTGGATTTTATTTTTTAAATAAAAAATATTTATTTGCAGATAATATTTCTAATATGTATAATCTTGTATAATATCTTTTATTTTTATTTTATTCAATCAATTTAATGTATTTGTCTATTTCTATTATCGTTTGATTGAATAAAAAAACATTTTTCTAACAGCTCGGCTCAACTTGCCATATATTGTCCACTTTGGGTCTTACCGTCCTCATGGTTTTGTTCCTAGTAACACGAGCCCACTTCTGAGCCTGACGCCCCAAAATGCGTATGACAAGTTAGCAATTAGCACTACTAATAGGCCAACAATCATCTCCTTACCCGTTGAAGTGGGATATTACAATCCACCCCCCTTAAGGAGCCCAACGACCCCGTCAGTACAACCAGATAGCCAGTGAGGTCGGCTCTGATACCAAATGTAACGGCCCGGCCCAACTTGCCATGTATTGTCCGCTTTGGGCCTTACAACCCTTATGGTTTTGTTCCTTGTGACGCGAGCCCACTTTTGAGCCTGACGGCCCAAAATGCGTATGACAAGTTAGCAACCAGCACTACTAATAAAGCCAGCAACCAACTCTTTACCCACCGATGTGGGATATTACAATTTTAATAAAAAAAATTTAGCACATAATCGGGTAAATGTCCCGTCTTGTGAGATTAAATATCTTGATCTATATTTGTGTCTCGATTCTTCAAGTTTTATTTTTAGGTATCGTTAATGACTTTTTATTTATTTATTAACATATATAATCTCAAATTATTTGATTATATATACACAAACTTTTTGATTTGCATTTAAATTTTTAAAATTATAGAAGTATATTAAAAAAAACCTGTATGTATAATTTTTTTATAAAAAATAAAAATATCTAACGCACAATGAAATGCGGGTTGCATAACTAGTTGACTCTGAAAGATGTTAAAGGATGTTGAAATCGAACATCATAGTACTGCATGCAAAATAAGAAGTCTATTGCCTACATCATCTCTTAGCAATTATGGATAGGAATTCGCACATTGAGGCATATGGCATGGGGGATAAAAAATTCCTTCTGCCAAAGCATATTAAATGTCAATAAATAATGGACTTTTTCAGACTTAATATTAAACGGGCTAACCCAATCTTGTTTTGCTAATATTAACAAAATTCCTTTGTACTTAATAAAAAAGGTGATAAAATATAATATTTCATATTACATAATTTGTTATTAGTAGATATGCTATTCTAATAATCTAGAGAAGGAAAAAGACTATTAAAATATAATATTCAAGTTTTTCGAAGTAAATATTCAAGTTTTACTATTAAAATAGTGGAAACTTGTTTAAAAACCTAATTAAAGTCTTTTGATTTTACAATAATCACATTTCCAACAATCACGGAATACCAAAAGTCCCCTTAATTTATCAAAGCTGTTTCAGCGTCGACTCTACAAACTACAATGTGTGGATGCCTGATTTTTTTTTTTTAAGATGTTACTGTTATAATTATAATTATTATACATATAAAAAAAACTAAAACAGATCAAGTTTTACCATGAATTGCATTGTGGATATGGTATAATCCTGGTTTTACCTTTATCCCACTAAAAAAATCTTATCATTGGGATAAAATATTATTTTCCATGAGATATATTTATCATTATTTTATTAATAAAAGGCAAATAGATCTTATAATATTTTTATTTACAATGAAATGATTTAAATATCTTTAAAATAATTCTTTTAAAGATGAGGTCCAAGGGATTTTTTTTGTTTTTTTGCTTTTCTATAAAATAGTAAAATGACTACATTTCCCTTAAAAACAAAAAAAAAATTAAAACTTACATCAAAGGGTATTTTTCTTCATAGTTTTTTTTTTTTTTGCTATAATCAATTTGGATAAGAGGCAAATCAATCCTTTAAAAAAATAAAAATATTAATAAAAAAATTGATAACACGTGCAATACATGTGCTAGTGGGTGGACACTACTTGTGCCCTTCGGAAGGTATGTGCGGTGGCCAAAAAATCCAACCGCTATGCCTTCCGAAGCATTCGATGGCAACACAGCTGATGAGGTGGTGCGTGTAGTGACATTCATGGCAGTTTGGCAACAATTGAATTTTTTTCTTCTCCCCCTCTTTTCTCTCTCCTGACCTAGGGATTCATATTGGTCCATCAAAATTTCAATTGTGTCCTCAGGTTTGTATTTATTTTAATTTTTGCCCTTATTCTTTTGATTGCTATTTGTGTTGATTTAAATGCTCTTTGAAGTTTATTTGTCTTTTAATTTTATCCCTAAGCATTTTATTTCATTTAATTTGTTTTATCCAATTTGTTTCTTATTCTTTTAATTGTTTTTTTTTTATCATTTAACTTTTATACCAGATTTGGTCCTCATTATTTTGACACTATATATTTTGTTTTTTAATTTTTTATTTGGGGATTTTGTTTCATGTTTGCCTTCTACGGAGTTATCTCGGTTTCATAACTCGGGTCACTGGTTTTAAATAGTAGTCCGGTAAGTTTGGTCTATTCTTAGGTTCTTTTTTAGAAATTGACTTTTTTTTTTCAATTTCATCATTTAAAAATGAGTTATGATCTACATGATTTGTTAAACTTTTATTTTTGTGAAATTATCTCAATCTCATATCCCAGGTGGCGGGTTAGTCGAGTTAATCTAAATTGACTTGATTTTTTTATGTGAAATTGACTCTCTTTTTTCACTTCCATCATTTGGCATTAAATTATTGGCCCTTGATCTTTGTGATTTTTCTGGTTTCCTTTTTGTGGGGTTATCCAGGTGTGAGTTAGTCAAGTTAATTAGGGTTGACTTGAGTTTTTTTTTCTAATGTTTTTTTATTAATATAACTTTGATTTTTTTTCTAGATCTTTTTTTAATTTATTTTTTTATCCCGATCTCATATCACAGGTGGCAGGTTAATCAATTTAACCCAGATTTACTCAGCTTTTTTTCTTCAACGTTTCTTTTTGTAAAATTGAATTCTTTTTCAATTTTATTTTTTGATATTAGGTTATTGGGCCTTGAACTTTGTGGTTTTTTTTTTTTTGTTTTTCTTTATACGGGGTTATCCCGATCTCATATCTCAGGTCATGTGTTAGTTTTTTTTTTCGCTTTTCTTTATTCGGGGTTATTCCGGTCTTATATTTCAGGTTGTGTATAAGTCAAGTTAACCCGATTGACTCGAGTTATCATCATCTGAATATTATTTTTACTTTAAAAAAATTTAACTCGGCTCGCAATGAAGTGTTGACCATCATTCTAGTTTTCATTTTGAACATTGATTTGTTGACCTCCCACCGAGTCAAATATGATTTTTCCAACTGAAAACTAGCTGTCATCTTCATCCAAATGATAATGTCAAGAGCAACTGCAAGAAAAAGGGATAGTAAATCATTAAAAAGTTCTGAAACAGGCATGTTCGGATCTTCTAATAATGGCCTTCAACTGGCAAGCCAGGTAAATGGAGCAGTGATTCTCTCGACAATTTGATTGAAACACCTGTCTTTTGGCTTCCAGCCAATCCAATTGCATCCCTGTAATAACACACAGTACCATTATTATCCATCTAGTATGATTATAACGTCAACTAACACCTACCAACTATTTACTTATTTCTGTTTTGTTAAAGTATTTCTGGATTGGCTCTTGCATAGTAAAACTATGGTTCTTGCTTATTGAATTTTAAAGAGACAATGCACTGATAAATTTAGAATAAAAAAAAAATCTATGTCCAAAATCTCCCATCACATGCTGTAAATCATGTCTTCTCCGACTAGCATTCTATAGTACATTGAATCGCTTAAATTTCATGGACAAACGCCCTGTGAATCTCAAGGCTGCATAAAGAAGTGCCTTTGAGATATCCATAGTGGAGGCGACCATGCACTGGCCCCTCGTAATCATTAAGAACCCTAAGTGATGCTATTATTGAATGCTGAAAACTTGAGCTTGAAGGTTCCTTCTTGTAGCTGTCTCTGAGCACAAGCAACAACCAATGCATCATTTCTCACTGGTACCCACGCACTCTTAAATTTACGTATTCCCTACTGGATTTCCTGTCTTGCCAAGCAATATCTCTGGATTTCCCTTTCACCTTACCAATAAAGATCAGCATTGAGGTTCTCTTCTCACCTTCAAATTTGTAAGCCTTTCACCTAACAATAACAACCACTAAACATTTCTCCCCCCACAATATATACATCCCACGCCTCTCCCTACAGCTCAAACTCTTCCTCTTCACAATTAGCAAACAGTAAGTTTGAACACACTCAAGATTTGAAACATCCTACAACGATGAGAAAGCAACTCCTCTCCCCATTCGTTCCTTTCTTGATGTTCTTCCTCTACAGCTCCACCACTTTTGCTCAAACCCCATCTCCAGCACCTTCAGGTCCAACCAACATAACGGCGATCCTTGCGAAAGCTGGTCAGTTCACAACCTTAATTCGGTTGTTGAAAAGCACCCAAGAGGCTGACCAAATCAACACACAACTCAACAATTCAAACCAAGGCCTAACAGTCTTTGCACCGGCTGATAATTCCTTTGCTAACCTCAAAGCAGGTACACTGAATTCGCTCAGCGACCAACAAAAGGTCCAATTGGTGCAATTTCACATCCTTCCAAATTTCCTTTCCATGTCAAACTTCCAAACTGTCAGCAATCCCTTGCGCACTCAAGCCGGAAATAGTGCTGATGGCGAGTTCCCGCTCAATGTGACAACATCGGGGAATCAAGTGAACATAACAACAGGGGTTAATACTGCAACCGTGGCAAACACTATATACACCGATGGCCAGTTAGTTGTGTATCAGGTGGATCAGGTCCTTCTGCCGTTGGATCTTTTTGGTACAGCACCAGCACCAGCTCCTGCACCTTCAAAGCCCGAGAAAGATGTTCCAGCAAAAGCTCCTGCAGGGTCCAAGGAAGATGCATCTGTTGATAGTTCAGGTGCATCCATTGCAACAGTATCCTTCGGTGTTGTGCTGATCGCAGCAATTTCATTGAAGCTATGAGTTTTTGTTTTTGGACATTGTTGAGGAGTTTTGTTTTATCGTTCTGTTGTGGTTTGAACTGAGTTGGATTATTCTTTGGTTACTCTGCCTCTCCTCTTAATGTAATGTACCATGATTGACTGAGTTCTTCTTCCTCCCCGCTCATTTTTGTGATTCTTATGTTCAAATATCAAGCTAAATTGCAAATAAGATTTCTTTTGCAGGTGAATTGATAAGTGGTAGCAACAGGATCCGCTAAAATAAAAGCGCTCAAATTTCAAATAAAATAAAAAGCCTTTATAAATTGGGCCAAAAAACTGGACAGTGGATGCAACTCAGAACAGTGGAGAAAACAGAGACAGAAAATAATACCAGAGGCCTTTAATCTAATGCCGTCGACAAGCAAAATACAGCTAGAAAAAAATAGCCAGAAATGGTGTTAATCTAAGCAGCCTAAACCATCTTCGATTGAAATTTAAGACCCGGCAACAATTAAATAATAATAAAAAACTCAGAAAATCACTTTAGTAGTGTACACTGAAAAGATAATTTTGCTTTTCTCAAAATAAACTAAATAACTAGCCATTTGGGTGATTTGATATTTTCACTATTTATCATTTTCAAATTATTAGAGTCATACAATCTTTTTATATTATTTAGTAAAATATCTATTTAAGGAAAAAAAAAAAACAAAGAACTTGCATCCAAGGGCTCTATGGAGATTTTTATTTTTTATGCACAGTGAAATTTCTAAATTGTTATTAAGATAAAAAAAAAAAAAACCTTGCAAGGGCTTTTTCATCTTTTACTCTTTAATTTTTTTTTTAATTTTTTATATACTCAGATGGACTAAGGGGCACTCTGATTTTTTAGTAAATATAAAATATTAATAAAAAAAATGGTTAGCGCGTGCATACTAGTGAGTCGACGTTGTATACGCCTTTTGGGCAACTTGTGCAAAAGCTTTTAGTGGTCAAACACAGTCTTCTGGGATAGCATTGAAGCACGTTAACATCCTTTTCTTGATGGTACAATATGTGTGCGGCAACATGATTGTTGGGCTTCCATGAGCTTTTCTCTTTTCCTTCCACTTTTCTCTCTCTTATCCTTGCTAAAGTATGAAGGTATTATATTATCTGTTTATTATATCTAATTTGATCCTCAATCTCTTGATTGCTATTTGTTTTATTTTCCTTTGATTGATTCTTTTCTTCAATTTTATCTATATTATTTGGTTTAATTTGATTTTTATATCAAATTTAATCACTATTCTTTTAATATTTTAACCCTTTTTGTAATGATCTCATACTTACGATACAAATTAACATATTCAAAGTCATAGATAACGTAAAGTTAGAGAATATCTTTTGTGTGTGTGTATCTACTGAAATTTCAACAAAGTTTCCTTTAAATTTTAATATTATCAAGTGTCGAAATCATTATTCACTTGTACAAATCCTAATTTTACATAAGATCCAACATTTGGGATCATTGCAATGTCCAATAAGATCAGAATAGACTATATCCATTCTTTATTCTTTTGCTTATTACATTCGACAAATTAATTTCTACACAATCATCTTATAAAGTCGACATAAACAAATTGTAAAAGATTAATAAATTAAGTTCCATACATTTCTTTATAAGATATAAAAGAGTAAAATTATACAAAATACTACAATAATCCAGAGAATTTAAGTTAATACATGCATATTTAATAATAGATTTAATTACATCTCAAAAGACAACACCAGAATTACATTATAATATTCCTAAATTCAATATCAAGGTCAACCATTATGAGTAATAACAAAAGAAGTCTACTATTCAGCTCAAACTTGTGAGGATCTTGTAGTCAAAGTAATTACAATATGAGAAATACTATTTAACGGTTTACATGTCTATTTAGAACAATAAATACCAAAATTACAAATGTCGCCAACCAGCATTTAAGAAATTTTATATCATTAATGATCAAATAGTATCTTAACTAACAATACCATTAATTCTTTTATATCACTCAAACCTATTATCCTAATCACATCATTCAAGTTATCTATCACTCTAATGACTATAATCCCCATAAGGTACATTAGTCATATCTTTATCAAATATCGATTTATCTTATTAGATGAGTGTATAAGCATTTTGGTTTAAGATTGAGAATTTTTTTATATCCAAAAACACATTAGAAAAGTTTGTATATTAATTTTTTTTACTAAAAGAAATTATTTAACCCACAGTGAAGCGCAAATCAAATAGCTAATAGCCTCTAATGTTAGTGAATTTTGGATATAATGTAATATAATAAATCAAATATTAATTATTAATTAAAAAACTAAAGCGCCTGTCCAATTTACTGTTGCATCTACTATAACAACATTCGTTATCCAATATTACTTTTTTTTTGTTATTTTTTCCTTGAAATATTTTTTTTATCTGATCCTTTCATATATTTTTTTTTATTTAGGATTGACTTTGATAATTTGTTTCAATGAGCTCATTGTACATTTCTCAGTGGAAACAAAAAGTCATTTGCCTCAATCTTGGTCTTGCAAAAGATTATTCAAGTTTTTTTGTTTTCTAAGGCATTAAAACTCAAGGGATTGTAATTGGAAAATAGGGGAAAATAAAACTCTTTAGGGAAGGAAAAAAAGATAAGGAATTCATAAGGAGAAGAGAAAAGAAAAAAAGAAAAGAAAGAAAAAGAAAACTAGTTATCGATGTCATGTCAAACAGAAACAGCCACCACACACCACCTCTAATGGAAGTCCTCGTCGAGACGCTTCTAGAGATACAAAGGAAGACCTCATTTAGAGGCTCGGAAGTAGTATGCACCACCACATTATGACTAGCATGTTCCCCACATGCATGATAATTTTTGCCCACTTTATTTATTTTGATCCTTTCTTCTTTAATAACCTTTCAATTGAGTTTAGAATTCATTTCGCTCGATCCCAAGCCTTTTTTTTCAATGTAATCTCTAATTATCTAATGAATCTTCAATTTAAGCTCAAATTCCATCCAATCTAAACCCAATGAAAGTCCAGTGGAGAAGAGATTAATGAAAAGGGAAATGGAAAGAAAAAACAATTGACTAATCAAGTTAGCGCATTGTAATCATATCTATGACTCGGGTCATAAATTTGATATTTAACCTGAGTTGAACAAAGGTAATCCAATATATTTCTGTCTTAATATTAAAAAAAAATATCATTTTAATTTTGTTTAAAGTCAACCTATATTTTCATCGATCTTCTAGGTTGTTTTTGGCCCTGCTAAATTTATTTGGTCATGTTATGATAACTCCCACATGATTGATTGCTAAATTCACTTGGTCATGTTATAATAACTCCTATATGATTGATTTGAAGCTCGAGCTATGCAAGCAATTAGGTAAGGAAATTTCAAGGTTAATCCAGAACTAAATTTAATGATAATTTTAAAGAATTCCTTATGGTTTGACCATTTTTTTACAATAAAGAGAACAACATCGCTTAGAATCATTTTAGGAAAAAAAAAAAAAGGCTACGATAACATTGTTTTTAGGACTTGTTTTTAGTCTATGAGGTTTTGACTGGGTTAGCTTTGTACATTACAAGATTACACCAATTGTTTACAAATAAATGCTTAAAAGGATGTTGCTGACACTTCAAAACCGTACCTATAACGGAACACAGGCAACGAAACTAGTTTAATATAAAAACCAAATGCAATGAAATGTAATAGAATGATGTCTTTCTTTGTTTTGTTTTGTTTAATTGCAAAAAAAAATTAGTAATGTCATGGAAATTTTGATAAAATTCCATTTTTAATTCTTGTAATTTTCTTAAAAATTATTTCAATCCTTATATTTTTATTTCATTCACAAATAGATCCTTATTTGGATATTTTGGTCCTTGTGTTTATATAAATTATAATTTTGTTTTTATGATAATGTTTTGCAACAATTAACTACATAATTTTTTGTAATGCAATAAATCATTACAATTATAATCTTTTATTACATTATAATTTTAAATATTTTATAACCAAACACAAGAATCTAATGGACCATTACATTACGAGATCCATTACATCCAACTAGACATGCCCTCAATACATTTAGGCTCATGATCAAGTTTCTTGGCCATTGTGTCATGGCTAATTCATTTGGATTTCTATGCCGATCTAACGTAAGAGAATGTTCCAAAAAATTTCATCTGTAACTTGCCAATTCATGTCAGAAAATTCCCCTTTTTTTCTACGGAAAATAATGTTTTCAAGGTGTGTAGATATATTTTATATTTGTGACCCTGTAAGAAACAAAAGCCTCATATGTTTTTTTAATCAGTTAATAAAAGTAACACTTTTCTTTCTTTAGATTTTTTTCCTTTTCTCTTTACATCTACTTTTTTTATTCTGAAAAAAAAAAAAGGGTTGGTTCAATTCTAGCTATCGGTTCTTCAATCTATTTCTGCTACATTGAATTTAATAACCAATCTTAAAGCTCTTTCTTTAGTCCTTTTTTTTTCTTTTTTGGAGATTTTTTTTTAGTTTCAATTACATTAATGCTACTGCTTTTGTTCTTTGTATTTTTATTGATGTATCCTTTTTTTTATTAACATTAGTGTTCGGGTCAGTTTGCGCGCACCTCGACTAATCCCACAGATCTTGAAGTTAACAATTATGTAAGCCTCCAGTAGTCATTATATTAGCAATCACAGGACTCGAACTTGAGACTATATGAAAATCAAACCTCTTGATCCCAAACTATTACAACTGTACCACCTACTAGATAGTTTTTATTGATGCATCTTGATATGATTGCAAAATAAACTTCTAATTTAGTAAGAAAATACTGTGAAAAACCTTATTTTTATGTGTGGAAACCATCGCATGACTCTCTTTTTTTTTGAATCATGAATGGTGTGAATCCTTGGCTATGAACAATAAAATCAAGTAGTCACTTCATGCATACATACTAAGGTTTTTTACTGTCCATAGAAACCCATTTGACATATTTGCTTAGATAGGTCCCTTGGCAATGGGTTTGGTTATGGCTTATTTTAATAGTTAATACTAGATTGAAAAAGGATGAGAGCAGTAGATGTGTTAAAAAAAAAATTAACCCCTTAATCATTTAAGTAATTAATTAAAAATTACATTGCTCATGATGCCATAATATTTTAATATAAATTCTTCTCACTCATCCTATATGATGAATCTAGTAATTGTTGTCGAGTATTAAAAATTTATAATATTTTGATTTTTGATTGAATCATGATAAAAATAATAAGAATTGATTTATTTAAAAAAAAAATATTGAGAACTCACATCTTAATTCATGTTGAATAACTCCAACCTGCTTTAGTTTATAAAGAATTTGCATTGATTAATGAGCAATCTTTTACTAAAATTGTAATAATTGAACAAGAAAATATTAACATTACTAATTTAATTTGAAATCCAAATAAACATCCTTAAATATTGGAATACCTAATTAATCAAAAAAATAAAATTTGAAGTATATATTAATTTGGGGCTATATCAACATTTGATTTTTTGAATATCTGCTTATTGGTAAAAAAAACATCCTTGTTGATTTTAGTTTTATTAGTTCAAAAGTTTTTCCTGGCTTAAATATTCGAAGAAAAATGTTACATTTTATTTTTCTTCTTATCTATTTGTAAATAAACTAACTAGAAAGTCAATATCAAACACATTTAATGTTAAATAATTCAATTGTTGGAATAAAATTAACGAGAGAGAACAATGAGCTTTTTTTTATATGGGAAAAATTCTAAAATCAACTCAAAGATTTATTGTCAAATACTTGAAGAATTTGAAAAATAAGTCATGTCATATTAAGAAGATGGTTGGAAGGTAAACTTCTAAAGAAATTATAAATAATCGATTACATATTAAATCCTTAATAGATATTGTTTGTAGGCTCATATTTCAAGTATGTGCTTTTAGAGCACATGATGAAAGGAAAAAAGAAATAAAAAAAACCGATGTAATTTTTTTGAAATGGTGAAACTTTTAGCATCATATAATGAAAAAGTAAGTCCTTCTATTTTGAGTAATGCTCCACAAAATGCTAAATACACATTACATCAAATTCAAAAAAAAAATTTGCATGTCTTTGCTAGAATGCTTAATCTTTAATTTATTGTGAGATTGGTGATGCAAAATTTTATTTAATTATTGACAAAGCTCGAGATGAATTCAAAAGAGAGTAAATTATCTTTTTTATTAGATTTGTTGATAGAAGTGAATTTATATAAGAATGTTTTTTTTTTAATATAGTACATATCAAAGATACAATTGCTTTAACTCTTAAGAAAGAGATTTTCTAATATCATAATCTTGATATTCAAAATATTAGATGTCAAAGGTGTAATGATGCTAGTAATATGTGCAGAGAGTTAAATGATTTGCAAGCTTTATTAATTAAATATTGTCCTTATGCATATTATGTACATTATTTAACCTATCAATTACATTTGGCATCAATTACATTTGGCTCTTTGTATTGCAGCTAGAGAAATATTTGATGTTCATATTTTCTTTTGTAATTTGATTTTTAATGTTGTGCTTCTTACAAATATAATGATGAATTACAAGCTTCTAAAGTAGTTGCAATTGAACATTTAATTGTTATTGTTGAGATTGAAACGAGTAAATGAGCTAATCAAACATGTGCTTTGCAACGACCTGGAAACAGTAGATAGAGTTTGCATCTCAAATAAATTTGTAGTCTCATAAAAATATACGAGGCAACTTACTTAGTTCTTAAGAACATAGCTTCAAATGAATCAACTTATTCTCAACATGGTGATGTAGCTTTTGCAATTAAATTGCTAATGTCATTTGATTTTGTAATCATCTTACATGTAATAAAAAATGTTATGAGAATTACTAATATGCTTTGTCAATTTTTGCAATAAAAATCTCAAGATATTTTAAATGTTATGCATTTGGTTTCTAGGATAAAGACTTTGATTTAGAAGTTAAGAGATGATGGTCAAGAAACTATTTTAGAAGAAGTGACATCATTTTGTAAGCATAAGACATTAAAATTCATAATATTGATTGTTGTTTTTCTAATGTGAGATGATCTTATCGTAAAAAAAAATCAGTAACAACTAAGTATCATTATCTAGTTGATATATTTACAGTTACCATTGATCATCAATTGCAAAAGCTAAATAATAAATTTTATGAGCAGGCCACAAAGCTTGTTATGTTGAGCGTAAATTTGAATTCTAAAAATACCTACAAATTATTCAATGTTGAAGATAGTTTTATCCTAGAGATTTTTCTAACCAAGAAAAAATTCATTTGAAATTTTAGTTGTAATTTTATGAGCTTGATGTACCCTATAATTTAGAGTTAAGAATTATCCTCCATTACTAATTGACATATTGACTTGATTTATTTTGACTCCTTTTGTTTTGATAATAACATTATTAAAATAAGATTTTATAATCAAATAAAAGATGATTTTCTTGTATATTATCTAATTGTTTATATAGAAAAAAACTAATAAAAAATTAAACGATAATCAATGATTTATATTTTATAAAAAAAACAACTAGGACAATTAAAATAAATATATGAGAGTCATTGTTATTATTATTATTATTATTATTATTATTATTTCAAAAAAATTACAAAATATAAATAAAAGTCATAAACGCATTATGCATTATAAAGATGAAAATTTTATAGCTTTGATTGAAATTAACATTGCTCTAAACCTCTTACCCTGTACAATAATTATTATATGTTGAAGTAAATTTTTACATCACTCATCTTGTTTAGGATTTTTCATCTTTCAATTATTCAATAATTATCCTTTGTTTAATATGTATATTTTTTTAAATACTTGAGTTGAATTAAAATTTATTTTTCGTCTTTCTAAATTTTCTAAATTTATAACTCATGTATAGTAGATTAATATATATATCTTGTTATATTAGTACGCTTCAGAATAAGGTTGTTAAAATCACGATTCAACTCGTAAAATCATATAATTTTACGAGTTAATATAGGTTTTACATGCTAAATCATTCATAAAACTCAGGAGTGGATAAAATCAGGTTAAAATCAGGTAAAATCATTAAAATTAGATAAAATTATGTAAAATCACGATTTCATCACTGATTGAACGAGTTTACCGATAGAAAAAAAAAATGCAATGTTAATGATAGGTGTCAACTGCCTAGGCATTACATAGCAGAAGAGACAAATAGGGTGGTTTCTTTTGACCGTATAGGGAAATAAACTTAATTCTGATAATTTCTTTTAGCTTTGGAAAATGAACTCAGCAACAAAGATAGAACTCGAGTTTCTAGTTTCAACATTTGAAGAAGAAATATCGACGCTAGAAATGTACTTTGCCAATTAGTGGGATTTGACAGACTTTCTAATATAAGGTAATTGAAGTGGGATTATAGTGGATACTGCCTTGTTTATCAGTACATCTTCAGCAAAGTCAACTCCTTTGCTGGATAATACTAGAGAAATGTATCCTTCTTCACTGGATTGAAGATTATGGGCAGTTGCAGCTAGAATCAATACAAGACAGAAAACTAAGAAATCCAAAGGGTACTGCCATGAAATTAACTGGAGTAAAGAATGATTCTTGTAAAGGTAAAATAATTAAAATTGTTAATTTAATTCATTTCCATATCTATTTTAAAATTCCTTATAATTTTACAATCTATTTTTACGATTCAAGTTTGTTTTATATATTTTTCGTGCCGTGTTAAAATCACGATTTTAACAACCTTGCTCTAGAAAATTATCATAGCTATGTTTAATAATATAATGATGGATGCAGCACATGAATGAATCGAGCTCAATAACCTCCTTGAATCAACCATTACAAGTTCCAGAACTTGGAAGATTCTGGAAGCAAAACTTTATCAAGAAATACATTGATCGTGCAACAAGCCTCATTTAATTGCCTAAGATGTACCTGTTAGTATTAGTCAAATTGGTTAGGACTGAGGAAACGAAACCTCCTGTATTTGCAACAGCAGAAAATAATCCCTTCATTTCACCGATGTCAAAAATGGAATTGATAACCACCAGGAAAACCTCCATCAAATCCACCACCAGGAAAGCCTCCTTCAAAATGAAATGAAAATTGCTGTCCACCACCGCCGAATGGGTTGCCACCGCCACCTCCACCCATCCCCATGTCTTCCATGTCTTCTCCTCTATCATATCTTGCACGCTTATCATCGTCTCCAAGAACCTGCAGAGAGCAACACAGGTTTCAGACCGAGAAAAAACACCAAACTTTGAGCTTCATTAAATTGGAAGACTTTGGACCATTTGGAAACAAAAAACTTAGCAGGAATTTTTAATGTTTCCTGTAGTTGCCAGTTTTATAGAGACAGACAAAATGCAACATAAAAGGTTGAAAGCCCACGGAGGAAAATGATGGAAGTCATTAAAAGATCAGACCTCATATGCAGCTGCAATATCTCGGAACTTGGCCTCTGCTTCTTCTCGATTATCAACATTCTTATCCGGATGCCACTGCAGAGCAAGCTTTTTATATGCACGTTTGATTTCAGATACAGATGCAGTCTTTGAAACTCCTAATATCTTGTACCAATCCCGGCGCCTACTCATCTTCAAAGCCTTCTCTGCCTTCATCAATGCTTCCCGGATACTCATATCCTGGATTATATTTAAAGAGATGAGAGGTGAATCTCTAAACAGCCACACACCATGGAAATACCAGGGACATTTACTCCTTTTTGGTACTCCATAAGAACTAACTAAATCATCTTCCAGTTAATACAGTTTGCTTCAGTAGAATTCTGGTTCTCATTAAAAAATGTCATTAAGGGAAACTTGCTTAACCTCAACCATTTCAACTTAATAAACAAACAAAAATCAATTATCAGATTGTTTGAGCAACTACACCTAGGGAGATCAAATAATTCAATCCAAAAAAGCAGTACAATCAATCAATGGAGGTACAGTACAAAAGCATATTTGAGAGTGAACTTAATGCAAAGAGAGTAGGAAAGAGAATGGGTGAAGGGCAGGTCAGAGGATATTCGCAAGATGGATCCAATCCAATATAAACAGTGAAGCATGTTTAAGTTGCAACTTAATTTTACAGCACTTTTCCTTTTTATCGATGTTATGCCAGCGGACATTTGAAAAGTTTTACTAGTTGAGATGAAACATTGATAGATGTCCCAACACCACCTGCTGAATATTGAACCTGTAAGCAATATTGGTCTGTTTTGTTGCCACTGAACATGCAGGTTTGAAGCAGACTCTGACAAACCTCAGATGGATTCACTATGTAAATTACATATATTTGTGAATTCCCCATTGAAATACATATTATTGACTCACCTGAGGTGATTTTTCAGCTGCTGATTTCAGATCTTCAACAGCTCCTTCCCAGTCCTCTACTATGAGTTTAGCTTCACCTCTCTGGGGGAATGGGAGAAAAAGAGAAACAAAACAAAGAGGAATATCCAGGTTAGGAAAATGTAGCTAGAATTACTGAACAGTTAAGACAAAAGGCATGATGAATGAACAAAATAGCAAACCTGAACTAAAGCTTCAAGAAGCTCCCCATCAATGTTGAGCGCTTCATTGCAACTAGTTAAAGCATCCTTGCCCCTGCCAAGCTTAACCAAGACCTTACATAAGCCTAGGTGAAGATGTACATTGTGTGCAAGGTGATGAGGGTCCAGTGCGAGTGCTGCTCTGTAATCCTCTACTGCAACACGTAGTTTACCCTTACTTGCATTATCTTCTGCCTGTTAAAGACAACATGTTCAAGAACAAGCACCTTCAAATTGTAAGTAACACAAAAGAAAGTCAATCTCTATAATCAGATCAAAGCCCAACCATTAAACTAAAAATCAGGAAGAAAGATGAAAAAAAACAAGACAATTATTTAAGAAGTCTAGCCAATTTACATTTTTAGTTTTCTTGAGTAAATTTTTCAGACCAAAATACGCTTTCTTCAGCTGACTGTGCTCTGGATCAAGACGGAGACCCTTTTGGTAATGCCTGGAGAAGATTTAATTACATAAACATAAAATTGAATTCTAGACAAATTACAAAGAATTTTAACCAAAAAAAAACTTAAAATTGCTGTGAAACTAACTTTGTAGCAACATCATGATCTGCTAAATAGTAGTACGCACGGCCACGGAGCAGTAGTGCCTCTAGATTATTTTCATCTTGCTTGAGAATATACCCAGTCTCGGAGATGACAGCAGAGTAGTCTTTAACAGCTAACAACAACTTTACTCTGAGGAGTTTGGCCTGCAATAAATAATGCACGTGGAGTCATTGCACTGCAAGAGTACTGCACATATCAAAGCCATACTCCCAACTCCCAGTTAACACGGTATTGATGTAGCACACAATTCATATGAGAAATATAATGAACAATGCCTCAAAATAGAAAAGAAAAGGTACGGGTGTCACCTCCGAGCATGCTGGAGAAAACACAAGGACAACTTTATCAACATATTCCAGAGATTTTGCATAATCCCCTGAATCCAAAAGAGTCAAAGCAGTATCCAATGCACTCTGAGCTTGATGCAATTGAGAAAGTTCCTTTTCCGCAGTCAAATGCCCAGGTTTTAGCTCCAAAAACTTTTTGTAGCTCTTTTCAGATTCATCGTATCTACATCAGCAGAAGAGAACCCAAGATATTATCAGTCTCCAGTTAGAAACCAAAGGGCCAGGGGAGGAGACAAAGAGAGGTGTTCTACAGGCTTTTACAATATTCAGAAAAAACAACATTCCATAATAATTTAATCCTTAATTACTAAATCAAAACATCAATTCAATACAAATAATAGTAGTTCTACTCAAATGGGTTGGAAGATGAACGAGGGAAGAAAGGTAATTGAAAGAAAGAATAAGGCATTAGTGGTTGTTTTTCAAAGTGTTTTTTTGCTTGAAAATACATCAAAATAATATATATATTTAAAAAAAAAATCAACACATCAAAACAATCTAAAATCATAAAAAAAAAATTAAAGTAAAAAAAATTTAAAAGCGCATTCTGAACGCCTCTGAGAGAGACGGAAATTATACAAAGGACAGGAGGGATCCATCCCTCCCTCCCTCCCATCCTTCCAGTGGTCGGGTATTAATTCATCTAGCAAGGGAACACATCCTATCCCTCTCCTCCAATCCATCCTCCCTACTTTCCTTCCTAACAGAGTGTTAAGGGCTACGTTACAAATTGCACACGATTTAACTGTAAAAACAGAAATAAAATGATGGAATGAAGGAAGAACCTGCATAACTGACGAAGAATGGAGGCACGACGAATATAAGCTTCAGATAGGGAGGGATCTGCCTCAATTGCAGCATTGAGGTCATCAAGTGCGTCACTGTAACGCTTAAGTTTTATACTTTGAGAAGCCCTTTCAAACAACTCCGCAGCATTTCCAGCTTCCGTATCTACAAATTCATGCAGCACTAATATCAACACAACCAAACCAAACCCACCACAAAAATGGATGCTTTCATAATTAAATTGCATACCCATAAATATAATTTAACTAGCTATAAAGTTCAATAATTTAACTAACCATGAGAAAAGTTTAATTTCACAGAGCAGTACTGACATGACAGATGCATGCATCAAGAACTGAAGAAGAAAAGGAAGGAGAAACATACCTGAAGCAGAAACAAGAGGTTGGAGAAGTAAGAAGTGACAAACAAAAACAAAATGGAGTATAAAGATTGTACATCCGAATCCTCTCCATGCCACACCATCCATGCTCATCATCACAACCAGATTCATTTGTTATTGTCTCAATTAAATTACACCAAAATTATCATTAGCCCTCTAATAATTTCTATTTTATTTTCGGTTTTTGGCTTTTGGGGTTATAATTGAAGAACAATCCGAAGAACTCAAGATTTAAGGAGAGAACAGCGACAGAAGAGAAGGAAACCGTGCTGGGATTCGCTATGTCATTCCACGTAGTTCTACCCTATCATCTCCTTACATGTGGATTATGAAGGCGTCTACTGAGCATTCTTTTCGACACGTCTCAATGCTCCACCCAGTAAGTCTCTGCCACGTGATAAAGCATTATTGGCGCTGGTAACATTTTGGACTTGGCCCAGATAAATATGTCCTCAAATTTGGTGTTGGATTTGATATAAGAACGTGAGCCATTTAATTACAATGAATGGGCTTGTTACGAGTGACAGTGTACTGTGGGTCTTGATTAAACGAAGATATCCAAGGTAGCGTTTGCTAGAGGTAAGGGACCCGGGCTTGTGGAAAAGAGATAGGGGTAGTAGCGTTACCAAGTTTTTTTTTCCCTCCAAATTTAGTATTGTGATAGTTGCATTACCCGTGTGATGTCGCGAGTTAATTTTTTTTGTATAAAAATATTAAAAAAACTAAGATTTAAAAATATTAGGTTTTTCTGCAAAGCTATATCCAAGAGTCTTGGGTTTAGCTGCAACGCCAGACCCAAGAGTAATATTTATAATATTAATAATAACATTAAACTTGCATGACCCAAGTTTAAATAGGTCTGGCTGCAATACCAGACTCAATAGCCTTGGATGTGGGTCTGACTGCAATGTCGTGTCATAAAAATGTGATAATTAAATAGATTAATTAAAAAAAAACCAACAAGAAGAAAAAAACTAATGAAGACAAAGAAAAAAAATCTGAATTAACTGGGTTAACCCGTCAAACCTTGGATTCGTGTCGTAAAAGTTTGATAACTAAATAGAAAAAAAATTGACGGGTTACCCAGAATTAACTGGGCTAACCCGTCAAACCAGGTTAACTCGTCAAACCCGGGATCCGTGTAATGAATGTTTGATAACTAAATAGAAAAAAATTTAACATTAACAAACTAAATTAAATGAAAAAAATTAATTATAAAATAAAAAAAAAACAAAAACAAACAAAAGGCATCAGTCTTTTCACTGTGGACTGCACTGTGAAGAAAAAGAAAAAAAAAATATGAATTAACTGGGTTAACCCTTCAAATCAGGTTAATTCGTCAAACCTGAGATTTGCGTCATGAAAGTTTGATAACTAAATAGAAAAAAAAAATTGACGGGTTAACCCATAATTAACTGGGTTAACCCGTCAAACTCGGGATACGTGTCATGAAGGTCTGATAATTAAATAAAAAGAAATTTAACATTAACAAACTATAATAAATGAAAACAATTAATTAAAATGAAAAAAAAATTCAGGTTAACCCGTCAAATCCGGGATACATGTCATGAAGGTCTGATAATTAAATAGAAAGAAAGTTAACATTAACAAACTAAACAAAAAAAATTAATTAAAATGAAAAAAAGCAAAAAAATAAATTTCGGGTTAACTCGTCAAACCATGTTAACTCGTTAAACCTGGGATCCGTGTCATGAAAGTCTGATAATTAAATAAAAAAATTAACATTAACAAACTAAATTAAACAAAAAAAATTCATTAAAAGAAAAAAACCAAAGAAAAAGGCAAAAAAAAAAACTCGAAAGGCATAAAAAATATAAAAAAAATATAAAAACAGGAGAAAAAAAAGATAGCTCAGCCTTTGGACTGTAGACTGCACTATGCAGTCCAAAACCAGGTCAACTTGTTAAACCCGGGATACGTGTCATGAAAGTCAATAGTTAAATAGAAAGAAATTCAATATTAACAAACTAAACTAAACGAAAAAAATTAATTAAAACGAAAAAAAGCAAAAAACAAAATTCAGGTTAACTTGTCAAATCAGGTCAACCCATTAAACTCGGGATCCATGTCATGAAAGTGTAATAACTACATAAAAACAAAATTAACATTAACAAACAAAATTATACAAAAAAAAATTCATTAAAAGAAAAAAAACAAAGAAAAAAGTATAAAAAAAAACCTGAAAGACTTTAAAAACAAAAAAAACAACTCAGCCAAAAAAAAACTAAAAGCATCAGTGTAAAAAAAATAAAAACAAAAACAAAAAAAAATAAAATAAATAAAATAAATCATCAGTGTTTTACTGTGGACTGCACTGTGTAGTCTACAGTAAAACACTGATGCGTTTTAGTATATGTTACAATAAAAATAAAAAATAAAAACTCAAGATTTATTTAGAAAAATAGTATATTAAACTCAAGATTTATTTAGAAAAATAGTATATTTTAACGATGTATATATGCAACTCGCTTAAAAAAATTAACAAAGATAGTTTATTAGATGTTTTTAAAAATCATTTTAAATTTTGAATTTAATAAATATATAAATATTATTTTTATCATAGCTCATATAAAGATAATATTTACTTTTTTAAAAGATAATAGTTTAAAAATAAAAAAAAAATTAGTACAATGTTAAGTTGTGATAACGATTATATTTATTTAAATTTAAAAATTATTTTTAATTTTTAATTTTAAAAATAAATGAAACTTCTATTCTTATACAAACTCTAAAAAAAATACCTGTATTTTTAGGGTGTGCGTGTCTATATAAATTACAATTATAAAGATACCTTTTTACTTTTTAAAATTTACAGGTTTTAACATTTAATTTTTTAATTATAAAAATACATTTTATTTATTACTAATAAAACCTTTTCCATTAAAAAAATAGATGCATTTGATTTTATCTTAACTAAATTGTTTAAATTTTTTTCTTCTTAAACAAAGGGATCAGGTTGTTTGGTCGTTTAGGTCATGCCCAAATAACCAAGATGGGTTTCACCATAATTTCTCTTTCTCTCACATCCCTTTATCTCTTATAGCTCCACAAAATTCAATAATTTTGTATAAAAAAATTAATCGCACACACATACAAGTTTTCATACAAATATTTCTATGACATTTCATTTTTATTGGATAGTAACAAGATGAACTAGAGAGGTTGTTTTTTATAGCTAGTCAAGATCACTAGAATAGCTACCTTTATAGATGAGCTATGCTAGCATTACTACTCTATTATGGTAAGGTACACTTCATCTTCATTTTTTCATGGTAAATCTTTTAAAATACGACACAAAATAAAGAGTTTAAATACCTCACTTTCCTAATGACACAGGGTAGATCACCCAACTCTCTATTATATATAAACACTTTTTTTTTCTTGTTTTTGCATGTTAAACTCTTTCACTAAACTAACTTAAATATCATACATGTATAACCCATCAAGAACAACCCAATCCATTGTCAATCATGGAAAAGCCTAATGAATCATTTGGAGTTTTTTATGACTTTATTAGTGGCATTGTTTGTAGGAAACTTAACAAAAAAGCTAATTCATTTCTCATCCCATACATCTGTTAATACAAACACTATGAATATAAAGATTTAGAAACTCACAATTAAATCAATCATTTCTAAAAAAAGCTAAATTCAGGCTTTGAGCTTGAAATAAAGATAACTTGTATCGAGACACTAAGACTGCAAGTAACCAAAAACCCCCCACCCAACACCTATGAAAAGAAATGAATGAGTAGTAGTATAGAAGGCGACACAAAGCTTGGTCAACTCTTTGATAAGTCAAAGTAGTTTAATAAAGAACCAAAGCAAGAGAATTCCTCTCACACACACATTGCAAGTTATGACAATAACGATGCATTTAATAACTTAAAGAAAATGTCTTATAAGATTATTTATACATATAAAAACTAAACCCTTGTTGACTAGTGGGCTAACATCAATCTAAATTAAAATAAGGCCTAAAATATGAAAAATAATAAAAATAATTATTCTAAAAAATAATTCATATATGATGCGCATAATAGAGTAAAAGAAACAAATATTGAAATAAATCATTGCTTTAGAAGGACCTTTAGTCAAATCATCCATGATAATGTCCCTTGGAATCCAAAACAAACAAATATGTTGCACTATAAAGGTTGTTATGCCGGTTGTAGCTTGACACAAAATAAACATGTTCTGTTTGAGAGAAAGGGTTCCTAACTTGGCATTCTTCATTTGGGTGGTTTCCATGGCAAAAATCACAAACTGTCACATGGATGACATTTGTTGTGAGTTGATTTGCTTTTAGTTATTGAGTGAGCAGATGAACTTGGGGTTGTCAATGCTATGATTGCATCAATTTCATGCATCCCATTAGTCTTTTTAGGTGTATTCCTTTTGTTCGGCCACTGATAATTGTTCATGGCCATTTCCTCCAACAAATTATATGCATCATCTTGTGACTTACTCATAAAAGCACCGTTTGAAGGTGTATCAATCAATGTTCTTCTGGAAACATTCCATCCATTGTAGAAATTCCAAACCTGCATCTATTTTGGTAGTCCATGGTAAGGGCATCGTCTAAGTAAATCCTTATATCTCTCTCATGCCTTATACAATGGTTCACTCTCAAATTGGGTGAAATTTGAGATTTCAATGCATATCTTCACTGTTTTAGCTGGTGGGAAAAATTTAGCAAGAAATTTCTGAGCTAAATCTTCATAACTAGTGATTGAGTCTACAAGCATAAAGTTTAACCAACTCTTTACTTTGTCTCGCAAAGAAAATGGAAATGGTATGAGGCGAATGACATTATCAATAATGCTATTATGCTTAAACATGTTGTGAATTTTCAAGAAACTCGCAATATAGACATTAGGATCATCACTCGGTAACCCATAGAAATGAACTGAAGTCTGAATCATTTGTAGTATGACTGGTTTGATCTCAAAATTATTGGCCTCAATCCTTGGTTTCCTGATAACCAAACGGATTCTTGTTACTTGTGGGAGTGCAAAATCTTTCAATGCCCATGTGTCTTGCTCAGGATTTTCATTGTTTGCCATAGTGTTTGAGTTTTTCTGAGTCTATCATTTTTTTCTTCCTTAATTCCTTTACAGTTCTCTCAATCTAAGGATTATAAGGCGGCAACAACAGATTTTTGTTGCTTCTTATACATTAGACAAGCACCTAAAAATTTGAAGACAAAAATTAATCAAATTAGATCAAATTTAACTTATATTGATATTATTAATAATTTTATCTAAAATCTCCGACAATGACACCAAAAACTTGTTGATTAAAATCGCAAGTGCACGAATCTTGACAAGTAATAAAGTGATGAGTAGAGTTGTTCCACGAGGATTTGTAAAAATTACTACTAACTACCAAAATCTGTTAAATTGTGATCTATTTAAAGAATCAAATGAGATAGTTTACTAAACAAAAATTAATAATTAAAAGCAAACAACCAATTAATTAAGTAGTATTGAATTCAATTTTAATGGATTTTTGGATTTCTGATTTACTGTAACTATTTATATGTGAACTTTCTCAATTGAATTATTTATTCTTATTGTTGATAATCAAGTTTTTCTAATTTAATCACCAATCTCTCTCGAGCATCAATGAAATATTTCAACAAGCAAACTTCATACAACTCTACAAATATTCTAAACTTCTCAAAATTTATTAAGTACCATAAAACCTTTAAAGATTACAAAAGTTCCAAAAATATCTCTATCATATAGATTCCTCAAGGTATTTCACACAATAGATAAAACAATTATCACTTCTTAGTCTCAAATTGAATCCCAAATCATGCAAACATTGGCCAAACATACACAAGCATTAAATATAGAATGAAACACTCAACACCTAGTGGATGAATTCAATCAAAGAAATTGTTCACATATTCATAGCTAGGTTACATAAAAAAAATCCCAGAATAAGAGTCTACTCCATAGCCAAATTAAAGGAAAACAAACTTGATACAATGAACATCATTCAAGAGTAGAGATTGGCAGTAGAGTCGCTGGACGTCTTCCAATCTGCTACAAACTATGCTCGTCTGTTTTGTTCTGTTCTCCTCCTTTCTTAGTGCTACCTTCTATCTTTTATGGTGTATCTTCCGGTCTCTAGTGTCGCCCTAGGTGCTCCTAAAGAGATCTTATATATTATAGCTTTTTCCTCCAATGGAAAGAAAGTTAGTTTCCTTCTCTATCTCAGATTCTTTTTCCTATCTTGATATTCGTGCTAGATTTGGGGTGGAAAACATGCAAATTAAAACTTCTATATTTCTGGAGAAATTGTAGAAAATCAAATTTCCTTTCCAACGAAATTGATCTTGTAGTTTTTGGACCTCCAAAACTCGAGATATGGGCCATAACCCGAGACAGTGCCTGGATTGCAGGAAGTTCGGGTCTGATTCAAACTCTGTCTTTCAACTTGCTTTTTGGACTTCAAATCAGCAAAACTGAGTTCTATGCTCTCCATACGAATTGTAGACCTATGTCTCAAATTTTCAAAATAATGACGAACTCCTGAAATGGAGTTGTATAAATCCCGTTACAACCCAAAAACCAATTAGTGCTCAGCTTTAATTCCAGATTCTACCTACTCCAGTAATTTAGTATTTGAAAACACATTAATTTTCCATGAGGTTAATAGTTCAAAAGGGCATCCAAAATCCTAATTAACTTGTGTGACACACACAAAATACTTCAAAATAAAATAAGAATATTGAAAATATGCTTGCAATAAATTCCCTTATCAATATGTGATGGTATTTTACTTCGGTCTCTTAGTGTTTTTTTAAGAACAATATAATTAATAAAATAATAGAAATGATAATGATAATAATAATTGCATCCAGGTTAACTTATCATCCATTAAGACTGCTAATGGTCGATTACAAACTCCTCTACAAAAGTACAACTCTCCTCATTTTAGATATTTGAGTCAATTAAGCAAATTAAAGCAGCTAGCCATGGGTTTAAACCATTATTATAAACTATCAAATTTCATAAAGGTTCCTTTTAGGGTGAGTAAACAAGTTGTTTGATCTTTCATATTTGTCTTAGGTTTCTTGTGAAGACATCTAAATACAAAGTTTTGAATTCCCCCCTCCATACAACAAATCACAATATAACGCATTGAATTATCCTTAGAAATGCTGCAAACCTCATGATGAATTAGTCATGAAACCTACAATCAAGATTGAAATCTGATCTTGAAAAGTTGAAAGAGGTTTGATAGGAGTGTGACACATTGAAAACCTATCCCAAGGCACCAACACTATTGAAATTAAATTGAATGATGCCACAAAGCTAATTAGTTTTTGATAAGTCAGTTTGGTTCTTTCAAGAACCAAAAAATATATGAATCACTCTCACACACAAGTTGAAAATTCAAAATGACATTATTCAATGACTTCTGAATTTTAGGCTTACAAAGAGTTTAAATACTTTAAATATCATCATCCTTTTTTTTTCCTTGTATTGCCAGGATGAATAAGAAATTCTTTTAAGAAAAAGATTTTGGAACATTAATGAATTCTTGTCACACTTGGAAATTATGTTGCAACCCATTAAAGATTCTTGTAGAATTAAGAAATTCCCCAAACAAGCTGTCATATCCTTATATGAAAAGGATACTTACCAAATAGAAAGTCCACATATCAAAAGAAAGTAAATAATAAAATTCGTATAATTTATTATGATCTATATTGCAAGGTCTTTCCGAATTTCGATTGGCTTAAAAGTTTACTCAAATATATAAAAATACCTATATAATCTTCTAGTAAATAATAAAAAAAATTTACGTGAAAATTTAAATCTAACCTTATGCATCAACAAATTTCACCAAAAGAGAAAAAAAAAAAAAAAAAGGAAGAAAAACTTCGTTAGCATCCAACGCAAGACCAAAATTCTTGTGTCCAAAACTAGCTAGTTCGATCTATGTGCAACATCCCATAAATAATGAGAGATGTCGTTTTGGAACAGTGATTTCAAACTCCAAAGATACAACCCGCCCAGGTCTCAAAAAGATGGTCGTGGCAAGTACCAATAAAAAGGTAATACTCATTACAATAAAGTTCCTCTTCCTCAATGCTCTAAAAAATGCACACCTTCGTGTTTATAAATGGGTAATGGTGAAAAGGTGACTATCCTAGACTCCAACTTTATAAGATGTCCATTTCATCTGCTTGCAAATGTCTACTATAAAAGGCATTAATTAATGGATTTATCAATAAATAAATAAATAAATAAATAAATAAATAGAAGCACCCGTGAAAAGTCAAATATGTGCCGCTGCCCAGAGTGACCCAGCACCGTAGACTTTGGGAGGCATGCAGACACAATAGGTCCCCTTAAAACTGTCTGAAGAAGACCTTTATTGTTTCGAACGTGGAAAATGGTTTTCTAACTAGATTATGGGTGAGCTAATCTTCGTATTATATAGCATAAACTTGATTAGAAAAGTAGCATTTGTTGGAAAGAAGAAGATATGTATCCAATGGTGTTCAGGAGAGAGGCTTGCCACTTGGTAATTAGTGGTCCGGTCCAAACCCAGCCTCGCCATTGTGCAAAGATTCCCCACTCCCCATGCATTGATGTGTAGGCCATCAGTCTGGCCTCGTCGGTCTTGTCGTTATTGTATTATCTGGATGGGGCCAGAGTTCCTAAAATGAAAAAAAAATAAAATAAAATAAAATTTAATCTATTTTAATATATTTCTCAACTAAAAAATATTTTAAAAAATCATTATTATTATATTCTCAAACATCTCTTTAACTATCTATTACTATAGTACAATGATTTTAATAAAAAAAAACTTAAAATGATGTGAATCCTGAAAAAAACTGGGTTAAAATGTAGTTAAACTCATTGTTTCGTTTTTTAAATAATATTATCCATACTTTTTTTTATAAGATAAAAAAAAAGTCGTGGGACCCAAGGCCCCGAGATTTACTCTAAATCAGTATAGAAACCATATTTTCAACATGTCTTGAACACCTTTTTTCGCCGAGGAAGATGTAACAATCGAACAAACATAATTATAAGTTTTAGAGGAATTAATTTCCATTCATGTACCAGAGTTGATTATTATTTTCATTTCAAATATGCTTGAGATAATTATTAATTAATTCATTATTTTTCTTGCTCTATATAATAAATAAGTATCATCGATGAGAATCACATTTCATTTTCTTCATAAAGATTTGCTTCTATTTCTCAAGACTTGGGACGATAAGAATATATATTTAGGGTTTGGATTTTGAAAAATCATTAGATATATTAGAATTACACTGTTTATTCTTATATAAATAGGGAAAAAAATATTTATGAATTTCATTTTTATTTAAAAGATAAGGAGTACAACTCTCAAATAACTTTTCGGACATGAGATGAGTTATGCATCGAACACTAGATTAACTGTCAGTATGCATAATAACTTGCCATGGAGAATAAACCTTTAACTCCATGTAGCAATGGGGGAATTTCACAATCCCATCATACTGCCTTTGACAAATCGTACTTCTTTTCCTTGGCCCCTAAATTTTCTCCTAAGCTTCCATTGACGTAATTAACACCCCAAAAATTCACGAGTCTAGCCAATCGTAGCGTTTGCCCTACCCTAGCTAGATTCTCCCTAGTCAAGAGAGACACTTGAATATTACACACTGCTTGATCTTAGACAATAAAGAGAGACTTGTAAAGCCGAATCTCTCTAAAGACTATATTATACTATATATTAAGCAAATTGAACACCAACGTACGGTTTATATTGTTTTCGATTTTCACTATAACAAAGACTTGGTTTTGCTTTCAAAACCCATCAACGTTGACGAGGTAGCCGGATTACGTTGACGATCAGTCAACGATCTGTCTTTGTTTTCCGTGCCCTTCAATTTCAATAAAGAAAGGAAAATATTGATCCGACTATACGATAAAAGAGCTAAGACACATAATAAAACAACAAGAAGAAAATAAAACCAACATGAAAAAAAAGGAGAACATGCATGACTTGGAGTTTGTTCAATGTTTAGTCATTTTCTGACATGCTTCATCAACCGGGCCACCACTTCCAGTCTCATTTATGATCACTACCATTAACGAGCTGCCTTACCTTCCACGACCGAGCCAACTCGGTCCCTAGATCGGGTGTTTTAGCCTCAAGTTTGTGCTATTTTAAAACAGGCATGCAATGTAGAGTGCAAGACCATCAATGATTGGCAGTGAAATGGTTCAAGCTCATGGCTGAACTTATTGAAGCGAACTTAGCTAGGTCATGTGGCAAAAATAGACGACCGGATTCACTACTCATACCAAGAAAATCTCTCGTTAAGCCACTCTCAGTAGAATTTGAACCTCTTTGCAACTTCAACTGAGTCGGGTCATTTTGTAGGTTTCCACTTGTTTGCATCACAAGTTGATCAAGATTGCTTGATGTACCCATCACTGCATCACTCATTGCTACACTATAAGTTGCTGTTAGGCTCTCGCTTGCAGGTTGCTTCACATTTTGAAAGACATGGTATAGCTCGTTTGGATTCTGGTTGAGAGAGATGGGGTTTGTTGTAGGAGAAGAAGAAGAAGAAGAGCTCATCAATCCATAACTGTTGCCAAAGAAAGGTTGATTGCTTCTTGTAGAACCCATTTGGGCTGCCTTTTGTAGAAGTGCTGTCGCAGACATGGGTACAGCAGGTAGCTTTAATTGCTTGTTTTGAATTCTATCAGAATACAAAGAAGATGACGTATCCACCATATTGGCTTTGTTAGTACCTTCTTCCTTTAACTCATGAGGCAGTCCAGAGGTTAAATTCCTAAGATTGGCCGAGGATGATGAACTATAGAGATTGGCTACCATTTGCATCATCTCAGGCAAACCAGTGGAAATCGGAGGCACGTAAAGATTTGAATTGGAAGTAATGTGTGAATTGGCCTGATTTATCCACAGAGAAAGTCCAGTCTTTTGTTGATCAGCACCAAGAGAATTTCCTGGACTACTCATGCCACTGAAATCAGGTCTGAAACCTGCACTAAATTGAGAAATACCTGCGATATCTGGAACACCTGGCCGGTTGGAAAATCCATGGGGCAAATTTACTGTGTCATTTCTGAAATTTAGATCTGTGTCTTGAACTGAAGTGATCCTCGCACTTTCATCAGCTAAGGCATCACAAAAGGCTCTGTGTGTGATAAAACTATCTTTCCTGTTTTGATATATATATATTAGAAAACCTAGTTCAAAATTGTTCTATCAGAACTTATTATTACCTAGTATACTCATAAATGAAGTACCATCTAATTCAAAATCAAAGGGATAGCATTTATTTCATCTGCTACGTGATCATTGACTGAAAATCAAGAAAATTAAGTGCAAGTGTATATATAGTAGCTAATAGTACCTGGAAAATAAAGTCCCACAGTCACATTTATACTCCCTAGTCCCGCAAGTCTTGGAGTGAGCTTTCCAGTCTGATTGAACAGCATATTTCTTTGAACATTTCTCACACTTCCACTTCTTCTCCCCATGTTTTCTGCTAAAGTGCTTCTTTATGCCAGTTAAGTCTCCTAGAGCTCTAGATGAATCGTGGTGAACGCAGGTCTTTTCTGGGCAAATATAGACCTTCTTTCGTACCTCTTTGTTGGTCCTTTGCTTGAGCTTCCATGGAAGATTGTGACCTCTTCGATGAAGTTGTAAGTTTTGGTCTCTTTGAAATCCTTTATTACATATTTCACATATGAACCTGTTGGTTGCCATGAGTGTCTTAGGAGATAAAGCAATAACCTCAGCATCTGGATCTGCGAAGAGATAGAAACTGTTTATTTGACTACTGTTCAATTAAAGAAACTTGTGTACATATGCAAGAATAAGAGATGAGTTACCAAGCAAAATATGAAGCTAAGCGTGCTACTTACCTGGTGTTCCTGGCAAATTTCTCTTCCTTTTGGCCACCGGATTAGGATTAGGCTTAGGGTTTGCATTATTCTGGTCTTGAGCAAACCCTGCTATTAAAGAGGGTAGTGAAAAGGCATCACCGGACATCATTTCCACTTAAATTGAACTACCAAGTAACCAAACCCAACAAGGCAACAGCTTCCGAAAAAGGATAAAAACCGTACAAAAACAAAAGAAAGCAAGAGTCTCTCCAAACACAACCAGCTAAATGTTTAGTTTATTCAAATACTGACTTCACTCTTTAGCTAATTCTGCCAAAAGAAAAGAAAAACACAACTCAAGCTTGAATCTAAACACCCCACTAAAAAGAAGACGGTCCAAATTAACTTCGGACTCTTCTTACAGAGATCTGGTTTGCCTTTGTTTGATTTCAAAAGAAAACACCAAAAAACATGATGACTAAAGAGAATATCTCTATCTTATTCTCTAACAGCTCTCTCTCTCTCTCTCTCTCTCTCTCTCTCTTATTATCTTGGCCTTACTCTGCCCCCCCTCCCCCCCTTTTCTTTTTCTTGCTGAAAGTCGGTCAGCCATATATTTCAATAATGGGCCACACCTCTCTCCCTCACGCACACACAGTACACATCGCTCCCACACAGACGATAGAAAACGGTAAAAAAATGTGTGAGAGAGAGGCTATCAGCTAGTACGTTGTATAATAAGAATGTGTAGGATTGCGTCTTTTTGTAGCCTTTTGAGCTCAAACTCCAATTATCAGCAGGAAAGTAAAAAAAAAAGGTAACTATTATAGTAAGGGAATGATTGGCAATAAAATAGTAGTCCCATGTAGTATTAACTGGTAAAAGTGAGGTGATGCATGCGGTGCATGAAAGTAAAGTAAAAGGTAATTGATAGGATTGCTTGTTTTACTTGGGTGTTTTTCCTTAGAAACAAAATTTGAAAAATGTTCTGGCAAACTCCCAGCCGTGATTGTGACATAATAATAATAATAATAACCTCAAATCTAAACTATATCCTAAACTAACATCCCTGATTTTGAAAAAAAAACACTCAAATCTATTCCCTAACCCCGAACTTATCTCAAATATAAATTTTAAATAATACCTAAAACTTAACCTTATCAAATCTCAAACTCTAAAAACAAATATTAAACTCAAACTCAAACTCAAACCCTAAACCTAGCAAACTCAAATTCTAAATCTAAGCTCCTAACACTAAACCCTAATCTTAATCTAAATAAACTCTAAATCCTAACCCCAAAATCCAAACTCTAAACACTAACCCTAAATTATAAACCAATACATTTCGTCACTTATTTTACATCACCTCTCTTTTTCTTAATAAAGAATACATATACATGTTATATTAATCAATCCCCAGGATTCTCTCCCAGCATCTAACCAATAATTTTAAAGGAAAAAACAAAACCCCAGATGAATTAGAAGTATTGCATCTTCAATTTGTATTTATGAAGTAGCTAGAAATATTGCATGATCTTCAACTCTAATAACATAGATGATAGTAGCCCCATTGTTGCAATTTCCGTTTGATTATGGTAAGAACACAATTTAACATGTAGAAAAGTAATTGGTGTCGGTAATAACGCACTATAACATTGTTGTTTTCATTCATATGTAAATGCTCGATTTAAAATTTTAAACAACTTAAATATGAAAAATTAAAAAAATGATCAAAATTAATAATTTATCAAACATGAAAGCCTCCAACAATATTGATATTATAACTACACCCAACCTTGTTCTTTTCATTCTCATGACACACATGTAAAATTTAATTTGATTTGAAACTCTGTGATCAAAATAAATTTGAAAATTTATAATAAGGTGAATAATATTAAAATCTCAACGTGACAAAGCTAAAATAATTATAAAAATATAATTAAATACATGTAAAATAAAATACAAATTCATCATTAAAAAAATGATATAATATAATACTATATATAAAAATATACTAAAATACAATTAGGGTTAGAATTTAGGGTTTGCATTTGAAGTTATTTTGAGTTTAGATTTAGGATTAGAGTTTAGATATGTAACAATAATTTTTTATATTAATATTTTAAAAATTATGTTTTTGACTCGTAATATTTTAAAAATTCATGTATGGAGACCTTGAGATAAGCTGTGTTTTTTTTTTTTAAAAAAAAATTATCATGTTAGTTTGCAATTTTTATTTTCCAAGCGGTGCTAAATTAAAAAAAAAAAATCGTTTAACTGAGCGGAGGATATTGATGATCTGATGTAAAACAAGGATTGAAAAAGTTGGTTGCCTTTACAGCGCATGAGCAAGTATTGAAATGATTACACCATAATAACAGTTTTAAGACCCAAATTTAGCATGCAGTGGCTAGCAGTAGAGAGTCAGTGACGGTGAAGTGTGTGTTTGGTGAGAAAGAGAGAAAGTTAGTTGCGTTTCCCAAGGCAATGCATAGATAGGACCGTCCGTGATACACTGTCTCTCTGCAAGGGTGTGACTGTGGGGGCCCAAGCTTAGACTCTGATCATCACAATCATCAGCATCATCTTTCTTCAATTAATCATTCCAGCAAGTTTGCGTGCATGTGGGCTAGCTCCTGTGACAATATAAATACATACAGCTACTCCTTCTCTGTTCTAACTGGGATTGGTGCTCATACGATCCAAACAATTGTCTTAATTTGTTAACATAATTAATTTTTATCTCTATTTTTCTAATGATAAAACCTTTTGGCACCTCCCAAGCTTTTCATTCTGGATTCATCCCTCGTTAGTCCTTCAATCATATTTTAAATTAATTGATTTTATTTTTCATTTCTAAACTCTTGATGAACTCTACCTGTGCCATTGTTTGAATTCCAACTTTTTTTGTTTTTGAGTAAGGAATAGGCAATTAATGCTAAAAACATGTACATCCCCTTGAATAAAATATTTAGATTCATGAATTACACTTGATTTCCAATCCACAAATATTTCTTACCTAACATTGACATTGCAAATTAGGATGATAAGTATGAATAATTCCTTATTGTCTTGTTCTTGCTTTGCGCAAGATTTTCTTATGAAACTTGTCTCTGTTCTTGTTCTTGTTCTTGTTCTTGTTCTTCAAGTTAGGTAATGATTATAGCCGCCATAATGCCAATTGCTAGCTCAAATTTACTTTTGTGTTGAATTAATTTGATCGGCTTCCACCTCATGAGTCACGCATAGACTGTCAAACAATTTTGCACTAATATCGTGATCAAACCTTTTAAACGAGTAGATAATATCTCTTCTGTGAATACAAATATGAAATTACAAGGGCAGGCTTCCGTTAAATTTGGTTTACTAGTTAATTAGTAAACTATTCTTGATATATATATATATATATATATATATATATATATATATATATATATATATAGAGAGAGAGAGAGAGAGAGAGAGAGAGAGAGAGAGAGAGAGAGAAGGGCGGAGCAAGAAATTTTTCTAGGCTTGGGCTATTAAATAAATATATAAATTTTTTTAAGATCAATTATTAACTCATGTACATGAATTTTTGAAGTTAACAGTAAAGTTTTAATTTAAATACACTACTTAAAGTATTAATTTTTTTTAAAAGTACATAAAATTGAAGTGAAAATAAAAATAAATTCACTATTGAAGTTACATCCTTTGATATTTTATGGAATATAATTCATCTATAATCGAATCTGAATCGATATTGTAATAACCCCTCAACCGAGATAAAATAACAATTTCATGTCAACTGGAAAACAAAGTAATTAAATTTTTTTCCTCTCTCAATTCCTCCTTCCTTCACTTGATTCTTCCTTTGATTAGTGTTTTATAAGTTGGACTTTGTAATTTTACAAGGTTATTCTCTCACTTATTTTTTTTCCTTTGATTTTTTTTACAAGCCCTCATTCTATGTTTTTCCCACCAAAGGTTTCTTTTTTGTTCTCTACTTTAAATAGAAAAATGAAAAAAAAAGAGTCATATCTGTCTCTAGAAAAATGGATGTTGTCTTTAATGAGGATTTTCTATTTCAACCTAGGATTAGAAGAAACAACAAGGGACAACAATCCATCAGATTGGGCTCTAAAACTAGATAAGATGGAGCCCTAACATCCATTTATGGTAAGGGAGAATAGTTTTTCCTGTAGGAGAAATACTTTTCTCACGACTGTTAGTGAACCTTAGGGGAGCAAAAGGCTGCCTTAGGCGTCTAAGAATGATACCCCTAACACTCAAGGTGTGGAGGACATTGAGTTCGTTAACATTCAACATACAGGAAAGTACACATCTCAAATGCTTGCTGAGGCTGAGCGTATCAACCAATCGATTTTGGGCTCTACTCAGGGTCATTTGGAAATTATAGTCCTCTTCTGCATGTATGCATTGGGGTAGTTTTTAGATATTATCAATAGGGTCCCAGTAGGTGGATAATCTTATTTTCATTTGATAAGATTCCTAGACTTGTTGAAATCGAGCCTATAATTAGTGTGTTTAGGACTTGTTATCATCTGGTTGTTGACATTGATGGTGGGAAGGACATGTGTTGGTTCTTTACCTTCGCTGAAAGACCCATATGAGCTATGAAGGGAACTCTGCATGGAAAACATGCCCATTTCAAAAAATAGAGGGGGAAGTGGTTGATAATGAGGTATAACAAAAAAGTCAGTAGGATGTAACGTATTTGAGGTTACTTATACTATTGGAAAAGATATATGTTGTATTGGCATTGGCCCCAACCAAGTACAAAGTCAATAGGAAGGCCAGAGGGCACTACCTGGCTCTGTTACAAAGTATGTAGCTTCCTTACCCTTTTTGCTTTTATTACATCTAAGTTCATTACTCACTTTGTTTGTGTGCAAGGCTGACAATTGAAGAAGAAGGAGAAACTTTTGTAAGGTTTGCAGATGAGAGTTTATTAAGAGGGTCTTTATCTCTTATGTTGAGTAGAGGCAAAACTATAGAAAAGATGAAAGACAACCCCATCATCATCGATGAACTCCTTCTCTTAAAGGATTCAATGGCAAGAGCTAGAACTACTGTAGAAATGGAAGTTGGGGGTATTCATACTTCTTGGTCTGGGGGTTAAATAAATATGACCCCTTTGAAATGATCGTAGGCACTATGGTCTGTTTTAAAAGAAGGAGGTTCTCCACCCTTGTAAATACTAATGTTCTAGCCTTTACCATAAAGGCTCTTATGGTGACATTTCCTTTACCTTGACCTCCAACTTTCTTTATAGAGGTTGTAGTAGTTCGGCCCTTTACTTGGGCTATTCCCAAGGAAGTTGATTTTAAGGATACTTTTGTGGACCTCATTTTTGGTTAAGCTCCTTTTAGTTTCCCCGCTTTAACCGATAAGGAGAGGCAACTCATAAATATTGTTGTTGGTAGGAGGTCAAGTCTTGAAAAGATTGGCCTCAAGGTGGTAAGACTATTGGAGAGGATCATCACCATTCCCTTAGACATTCCCTCAGACATTTCAATGATGATTATGAGAGCTATTATTGCTATTTGGCCTTAACTGAAAAAAATGGCTTTCAATGTAAGGAACTTTCTCATTGATCCTTGTAGTTTGGTTTTATGACCATTGTTCCTAACACTTGTTTTTGGTAGACTTTCATGATGTATGCTCATTCTAAGAGACACTGGATGGTTGAGAGAAACCATGTAAGGGAGGCCATTTCTAAAAATAGAGTAAATTAAGCTACATTCGAGTTGTTAAAGTAGGAGAAGACTGTTGTGAAGGCTAAATTGAAGAGCCTCAAAGTGGCATATTCATCATTAAAGGAATAGATATAAGATATTGTTCTTTAGTTGGGCTCCAATGATAAACTGTTTTAAGCCACTTATAATCAAATGAATATCGTAAAACGAGAGATGTTTTAGGCAAAGACTACCCAAGATGGTTTGAGGGTTGAGCTTCGTGCTGCTAAGAAAGAAGTCTAGAGTCCTTAGGCTCATCTAGAGGCTTTGAAGAACCTCTAGGAGAGTTCTAGGAATTTTTTAGGGGGTCTACAACTTTGTTTGAGATGGTTAGAGATAAGATCTTTCTTTTCATATCAAACCTATATTTTTTCAATGAATCAATAGGAATGCAAGTGAACTTTAGTGCTGCCTTCCATCTAGTCCTGGCGCTTGACTTTGCAGATGTGTTCCATGTTAAGGATGTTACTGCCCATTATGAATAATATCTGGCTAAGGAGCCCAAGCTAGATATCTGAGCATCATGCCCTTTTTCCCCCCTTCCTTATGTACACAGCCTGGTCCTATGAGGTTTATCTATATAACATATATTTTGTTTTATTTTATAAATCTGATTCTTTTCATTTCTATATTGACTTGTGTTATCTGTATGGATCTAACACCCATAGTAAAATTTCCTCGTGGGGTTCAAGGCCTTTAAGAAAAGTTTTGAAAATTTATATCAGCTTAACATCTATACTTAGAAAAATATTGAGAGAATTCCCTAGGAAATTTGTATGGGTCCAACGCCCATAATAAAAATTCCATACAAGATCCAAAAACCCTTAGGAAATTTTTAAAAATATATATGGGTGTAATGCCTATACTTAGAAAAACATTTATTAAATTTTAGCAAGAATCGAGCTTTGAATTTTTCCTAACCTTAGTGTGATATGCCCCCTTGTTTGGAACTAAGAAGAAATCTAGGTTGTGAGGGTATCTTTATATTTTTAATGGATTATTGAGATGACACCAGGATCATATGGAGATTGATATTATTGTATTATGGGGATGAAGTCAAAACGTTTTGGAGTTGTGGAGTTGTTGCCTTGGGAGATCGCGTATATCCTCGTTGTTAAGATGATATCTATCCCATCCTTAAAGAGTTTTTTCAATTGCACTAGGGAGACCATGTCAATCCATTTTAAGGTAAATTATGTTATTGCCTAAGTTGATTCCTTCCTTGAGGGGTGGATGAGAGACCCTCAAACATCACCCAAAGAAAATGAAAAGCCATTTGGAATAAGCCATTCATATACAAGAAACTTATGTTCTTATTCTTTTTGGATATAATAAATTTTCATTTGATTAGAGTGTCAAGCGTGAGAGAGACTCTTCCTTTTCTCTTGGATGATTGCCAAAGAAACTTCACATGTTTTATGGTTTGAACCAACATTCCTTTCGTACTTGTTGAGAGCTTTCCAAAATCTCGAGGCTCTAACTACATTCATGAAGTTGGAAAATATATAGCTGAAATTTTTTTTGTCTCACTAAGTCCACGGGCAATTATAATAAATCATACTCTGACTTAAAAGTGAACACATTATTGCATGGCCTTTCCTACTTACTGAAGAGTTGATGAAACTCTAATGGATCATATGTGCCAACAATTGTAGGGAAGTTTATGACACGTCCCATTCCTAGAGTGTCTTGATCATCTGCGTTTAATGGTGATTAGGGATATCAAAAACCAATTCAAGAAGAACAATTGATGATTTTTTTTTTCTTTTCCTACAGATGATGCCAATTGATGATGTTCCAAAATTCAAGTAGCTTAAGAACAATACTTATGTGTTGGTTAATTTGTTAATCTTTTGATTCAAACAAATTGTTCTTCTTTCATTAGCCAAGGTAGGTAGTAGCCAGTACCTAATGCATGATAAACCAATGTGGTTGTGACTAGTACTTGGAAAAGGTCCTTTTTGGTGGATTCTAGGACTCTTCAATGCTTAAGTATCTTTTTAGAGAGAGAGTGCAATGTTTTAGAGAGATGCTCTAAATATATATATATATATATATATATAGGCAAAAATTGGAACAAAAATATCATTTGATTCGTCATTCCTCAAAAAAAGAAATAAGCAAAGTTCCGTTGTTGAGTGATAAATGGGAAATTCATGGAAAGTTACAATCCCCATCATGAAATAGTGCACCAACACGTCTTCACCGACGTTGTTTTATATATATATAGTAGAGAATAAAGATTATGAACCTAACTCTTTAAAGGGATCATCTAGGATTTTAATCCATGAAACTTGTCTTTTTATGGAGAGAGGGGTTGGAGTATCATTTTGCCCTGATAGCATTTAAAGAGAGATAAAATAACCTTAACACATCATTAATGAGGGATAAAGTAACAAGTTCTTTTAAAAACTTTTAGACATCTAGAGATATAGAGGGATGAATTTTTTTGACCTTAACTATTTATGTTAAGGGGCATAGCCTTTCCTACTTACTGAAGAGTTGATGAAACTCTAATGGATCATATATGCCAACAATTATAGGGAAGTTCATGACACGTTCCATTCCTAGAGTGTCTTGATCATTTGTGTTTAATGGTGATTAGGGATATCAAAAACAAGTTCAAGAAGAACAATTGGTGATTTTTTTTCTTTTCCTACAGATGTCATGTAGAGTGTTTTGATCATCTGTGTTTAATGGTGATTAGGGATATCAAAAACCAGTTCAAGAAGAACAATTGGTGATTTTGTTTCTTTTCCTACAGATGACGCCAATTGATGATGTTCCAAAATTCAAGTAACTTAAGAACAATACTTATGTGTTGGATAATTTGTTAATCTTTTGATTAAAACAAATTGTTTTTCTTTCATTAGCCAAGGTAGGTAGTAGCCAGTACCTAATGCATGGGAAGCCAAGGTGGTTGTGACTAATACTTGGAAAATGTCCTTTTTGGTGGATTATGGGACTCTTCAATGCTTAAGTATCTTTTCAGAGAGAGAGTGCAATGTTTTAGAGAGATGCTCTGAATATATATATATATATATATATATATATATATATATATATATATATATATATATATATATATAGTAGAGAATAAAGATTATGAACCTAACTCTTTAAAGGAATCATCTAGGATTTTAATCCATGAAACTTGTCTTTTTATGGAGAGAAGGGGTTTGAGTATCATTTTGCCCTGATAGCATTCAAAGAGGGATAAAATATCATTTACACATCATTAATGAGGGATAAATTAACAAGTTCTTTTGAAAACTTTTAGACATCTAGAGATATAGAGGGATGAATGTCTTTGACCTTAACTATTTATGTTAAGGGGCATAGCCTTTCCTACTTACTGAAGAGTTGATGAAACTCTAATGGATCATATGTGCCAACAATTGTAGGGAAGTTCATGACATGTCCCATTCCTAGAGTGTCTTGATCATCTGTGTTTAATGGTGATTAGGGATATCAAAAACAAGTTCAAGAAGAACAATTGGTGATTTTTTTTTCTTTTCCTATAGATGACACTAATTGATGATGTTCTAAAATTCAAGTAACTTAAGAACAATACTTATGTGTTGGATAATTTATTAATCTTTTGATTAAAACAAATTGTTTTTCTTTCATTAGCAAGGTAGGTAGTAGCTATTACCTAATGCATGGTAAGCCAAGGTGGTTGTGACTAGTACTTGTAAAAGGTCCCTTTTGGTGGATTCTGGGACTCTTCAATGCTTAAGTATCTTTTTAGAGAGAGAGTGCAATGTTTTAGAGAGATGCTCTATATATATAGTAGAGAATAAAGATTGTGAACCTAACTCTTTAAAGGAATCATCTAGGATTTTAATTCATGAAACTTATCTTTTTATGAAGAGAAGGGGTTGGAGTATCATTTTGCCCTGATAGCATTTAAAGAGGGATAAAATATCATTTACACATCATTAACGAGGGATAGAGTAACAAGTTCTTTTGAAAACTTTTAAACATCCAGAGATATAGAGGGATAAATGTCTTTGACTTTAACTATTTATGTTTATTAATGGTAACAAAACAGAAACAGAAAGAGACGTTGAGACATTGGTTGGTTATAGAAACAAATCAACTGCAGCAACAAGGAAGGTTACGTTGGAGAACAAGACAGAAACAGAAAGAGATGTTAGCTGATTATGGAAGTAAATCAGCTGAGAATTAGGCTATTTAATGTATCCAATTTAAGCAACTTGTATTGCTATATAATAACCAGCAGCCCTTGCAGAATGTATTGCTATAGATTCACGTTGTTTTCTTAAGAAACAGAGAAACCTTTAATACACCTTTCCTCTGTAATTTTTCTCTTGGTATCAGAGCCTGGTTGTGAACATACAGCAATACTAGCAGAACCACACAACATGTCAACTCTGTCACTCAATGTTGGTAATTTTATTACCCTCAAACTCACTCCTACAAATTATCCATTATGGAGAGAACAAGCCTTATCTCTTGCAGAGAGTCAAGACTTGGTTGAGCATCTCACTATTGAAAACACAGCCCCTGACAAATATATTGTATCAGATTCTACCACCACCACAGACTCTTCACCAAAACTATCTGAAGAATACATTGTCTGGAGAAAATCAGACCAACTCCTTCGTGGCTGGCTGATCGGGACACTTTCAGAAGAAACATTAGGCCTTGCTGTAGGCTTAGATACAGCCTTTGCTGTCTGGAATGCTCTAAAAAATGAGTATGCAGAAGACTCCCAAGAACGAGAATTCTCC
>Ga0325411_1000075_pt1 | contig 89492 bp, 64 predicted proteins | sample PopdelMetagenome_13_FD_206181 | JGI IMG/M metagenome (GOLD analysis project Ga0325411, IMG submission 206181) | Populus deltoides microbial communities from Bellville, Georgia, United States - Xylem-PdIQD-R4 | ecosystem: Host-associated > Plants > Phyllosphere > Stem > Wood/Secondary xylem... | reverse complement strand
ATATTAAACTTAGCAATAGATTGTTCACAACAATAACTTAGAGTCCGCTCTAGCAATCATCAACAACAATCATAGGAAATATGCATAGGAAAACAATCATACTCATTCATAACATAAATTGAAAATAGAAGGAAGAATAAATCTCATGATTCTTGAAATCCAAAGGTTTTTGTGTCCTTGCAACCAAGAAAAGAGCTTAGCCTTGCATAACTATTAAACAACTACTTCTAAAGATTGAAGAGAGCATGATTTTTGGGTTTATAGAGGAGAGAATTCATGTTTATTCTCTGCTGGCTACTGCCTCCTTCTGCTCTCCCTTTATTCTACTCTCCCTCTATTCTCTAGCTGCATAGGAGAATAAACAATCATAGGAAAAATAAGCATAGGAGAACAAATATATTCATCATATAAATTGAAAAGAAAATGTAAAATAAATCTCACATTTCTTGAAATCCAAAGGTTTTCATGTCCTTGCAACTACAAAAAAGAGTTGAGCCTTGCATGTCTACTGAACAATTCATAAAAAAAAAGGAAGAAAACATGATTTCGGGTTCTGTTGGAGGAATGTGCATTTTTTCTCTATTGGTTGGTCGTCCTCTCTTTTCCTTTCTCTCATTCTTTTTATATCCTAAGAAACTCTAATTCCTTTTCTACAAAATAGTCCTTTCCTAAGTAGACAATTTATATTTAAGCCTTTCAACAACTATTTTCCTAAAAAGGAGAAATAGCTTTGCATAAAATCCTTAAGCTTTGACTTTTAACTTAGAGGAGCTAAATTGCTGAAATAAAAACTTGGATGACGGTTTGGATGCTTTGAGAAGTACTTTGGACTTATTTCTTCACAAAACCTGTCTGCTGGCAGAATTCATATGTCATCTTAGAAAAATCATATATCTCTCATATGAGCTCTTTTTCTACTGATATTTGGCAAGCTGATAGGTCTTCAAGTCAAGAATCCAACAAAATTTAGTTTGCATCAAATTGACTTCTGTAGCTCAAGATATTCAAGTCGGAATGGTTAAAAGTCAACACTGGCAGAATGCGAGATTTGACTTTAAAGGTTATGATTTCCATGCTCTTTATTTTTTATTTTTCTTGCCTTATATGTGTAGAAAGGTATGGATGTTAGCTTTGTAATGCCGCTAGAATCACTTCATTTCAACCTTTAGAGCTCGAGCTCTGCACAAAACATCGACTGGAGGTCAAATCTGTCAATTATTTTCAATTTACTTTTTTTTAATCTTTTATCCAAAAGTGCCTTCGAAACATACAACAAAGAATATCAAGGCATTTTATGTATAAAACATAGGCAAAACACTAAATAAATATGGGTAAAACTATCAAATAATTTGGTTGCATCGGGTGTAGATGGGGACTCTAATAAACTGAAAATTCCAAGTTTCCAAGGCAAAAATGATCCTTAGGCTTATTTGGAATGAGAAAAAAAATAGATTGGATATTTGATTGCCATGTTTGTTTTGGGTAGAAAAAAAATAAAAATTATGGTAATTGAGTTTGTTGATTATATTGTAATATGATGGTATCAAATTGTGACTTTTAGGCAGAGAAAGTAGAAAGGCCTCTAGATACATGGGCTGATATGAAGGCTTTGATAAGGAAGTGATTCATATTAAGTCACTACTATAGAAAGTTGTATTAGAAATTGCAAAGTTTGAGCCACGGTTTTAAAAGTGTTGATGAGTATCATAAAGAGATGAAGATCGTGATGATTCAGGCTAATGTAGTAGAGGATAGGAAGGCCATTATGACTAGGTTTCTTAATGGATTGAATCACGAGGTCGTGAATGTTGTGGAGTTGCAACACTATGTAGAGTTGGAGGACATGGTATATATGGCAACAAAAATGAAGAAATAGATTAAGAGGAGAGGGGAAACACGACCACCATTCATTCTGAGCACTTATTCTTCATCTTGAAAGCCTAATTCGAGGAGAGATGGGGCTGCCTAAGTTCATCCTACTATAGGAGGGGGTTCTGAGACTCCTAAAATAAAGAAAGACACCTTTGCCATGGTAAAGGTAAAGTTAAGACTCCTACTTCTTGTAGTCATGACATTAAATGTTATCATTGTTTGGTTTTTGGTCAAATTGCTTCACAATGTCCAAACAAAAAGGTCATGATTATAAGAGCCCATGGTGAGATTGAGTCTAAAGAGGAGAATAACATTGAGGTGGAGTTGCCATCATTGACAGATGCTAGCGATGAGTGTGTATTGAACATCCTGTTAAGGGGGATGCTTGTGGTGAAACGAGCACTTGATATGCATGTGAAGGTGGGAGGTTTAGAGGTGCAAAGGAAAAACATCTTCCATATAAGGTACCATGTGCAAAATAAGGTATATAGTTTGATCATTGACAGTGGTAGTTTCACTCTTTACATGTGTAGACCTATTGTTTTTCTTATATGTGAAAGATATCAATTTCAGAGTTTCATTCTTAAGTTATTTCAGCCTTCATCTTCCAATTTTGTTTTTCCTTTTATTTTCCTTCATTTTTTTCTGTTAGATGAGGTTTTATGCTTGTAAGTCTAGTAATCAAGTAGCCTAGGGTTTAACTCTCCTATATAGGATAAATTCTTGTGTCCTCTTAAGAAAAGAGAGAAATAAAAAAAAAAAGGTAAAGGCAGGAGGAAACCAACTTTTTTTTCCTTATAGTAGCTAAGTTTGCTATTTCCCTTAATGTTTTGGTTCTATATGTTTATTTATATTTCTTTCTTAGTCAGTAAGAATAGGTAGGTTTTTGGAAAGGTTTAGTTATTAACCATATGGTTATGGGACATCTATGAGATTGTTTATGTTTTGGTCATGTGTTGGACCCTTGAAAGTGTGAAAGAGGTTATTTTAGGTTTCTAATGAAGATAAAACACCTGCACCTTTTTAGGTAGAAGAAAACAAGTTTCATAACTTAGCTTCTAGGTTTAAGGATAGTAGGAGAGGAGCTGTGGTCTTTTCTTTTTAGTGCTTATCATATGCATGCTCATTTGTGGTTATTTTATGCGTGTTGTTTTGGGAAAGTAAATTACTACCTACAAGATGTTTAGCCTCTTTTTAGGTTGAGAACCGTAGGATAATTTGTTACGATATGTTTGTTCTCTTTCTTTAAACTTTGTTCATGTGTTTTCTTTTGTGTGTGATGTTTAGATCTTTTGGTTTATGCTACTTAGAGAAATGAAGGGGATATAATTCCCTTTTTGCATGGTTGCCTATCAGTTTTTAATAGGAAAGCATGGGCAAACCCTCTTAAATGTGTGTTATTCTGAGTTGTTGCATGCCTTTATGTTTGGCAAGGCTTGAGGGCATTAGTGTTGCTTTTTGTAAAACAAAGTAGGCTATGGTTTGGTTTTATAAGTTTGAGAATAAAATAACCTTCTTTTCTTTTAGTATTACAAGCTTATCCCTTTATGCATATAAGAAGTTTTTAATTGCCCATCAATAAAATAGAGAAAATATGCTCTTTATTATTCCCTTATTGTCTTTGAACTTATAATAAAAAAAAATTCATATAAAAGTGTGGAATGGAGTCTTAATATCCTTTGTTTTCTTCTTTATGAATAACAAAATGTTGTGGTTTTGAATTCTAAGGAATTTGGAACCTTCAAAGGAAGTGATGCCATGTAACTATGATTTCATGCTTGAAGGATTTAGGGTTTGTGTCTAATAAGTCTTTAGTAGGCAATTTATCTAGAGCTTTTATTAATTGTTAATAGTAACATGGATTTTCTATTGCTTTGTAATGCCAAGAACTTTGTTAAAATTCTTTTTTCAATCTTGCATTTTGGCCAAGCCTTTCACACATCAAAAACAAAAAAAAATATTTTTTTTTCATTTATTTGATATTTATATAGGTCTTGTTAATTGTCATCGTCATCTTAGTATCTTCATTTTACGTTCGCATGTATATACTTTTAAAATAAAAAATAGAAAAATATTTTTCATCTTATATGCATTTGTTTTGAGTTTTATAACTTGTTTATAAAATCTATTGAGATTCAACTAACATTATAAAGGCTATGATGGGTCAACATTCCAAAACCCTTTTTTAAAACTTCCACTTAAAAAAATTCCATCGAAAATAATTTTTTTTGTTATTTACTTGTAGTGTTTGAGATAAATAGACACATAATGATATATTATTTTAAATGTTAATGAAGAGTAACACCTTTTTTTCCTTTGTTTTCCGAACATATCTTCCTTTCCAAATTTTAAGCCTTTCGTTGTGATATTCATCGATGATATCTAAGTGTTAATCGAGGATATTAATTTTCTTACTAAGTCCAAAACATTCATGTTATTAGCTCCTGCCTCGAATATTAGATCAACCCATAATTATTACTGCTTAGATATTTTGGACTCAGGTACAAAAATCTCATTCAACAAAAACTTTATGAGTAAACCTTGGTGTTATACGATAAATAAACCTGAATATGTCATTATCCATGATCCATTACTGCATAAACAAAATGTTTAATGACAACTCCTATGATTTGGGTTGGGTCCAATGAGCCCAATAAAGGCCCACCCAATTATTTATTGATATGATTTGATAAACTATTAATAATCATAAGTTATGATTGGAAGTAAATGGTTGTAGATATTTCAATTCACCAAACAATAGAGAGTGAAAAAGATGATCTAGACTTTATAATGGATAAGCTCGAACCCGCTCATCCATTTACGGTTTAACTCATTATAGTAAATTCATTATCACCCATGTAGATAGACCACTAGAATAGAAAAGAAGTAGCAATATAACTTACATTGAATAAAATGCTTTAAGGTGAAAAAATCTTCCTTTCAGCATAACTAGTCCTTTACCTTTGAACTCTGAAGACCAATTAGGGTTTTCTAGTGATCATAATACTAGATAATGACTTCTTTTTAACAGAGAACCTCCCCCCCACCCTCTTAACACAAACACGCACCTTTTTATTACATCGAAACATTGTTCTTAAATTTTTTTGGTCGATGATCTATTAAAAATGAATTTTAATTAAAGTTAATGAAACTAATACATATTTAGTTCTTTCTTTTATGAAAGGAAACAATTGTTCTCATAAGTTGAGGTATGAAAAATACTTGAAACTAATATATAGGTGCTTGTCAAATAACATGTATACTAACATGACTTACATGAAAATTCTATATGGAGAGCACATTCATTTTTATGGAAAGACTCACATGATAGTTATAAATTTGATCATTAGACTTGAGAACACTAAGTTATCTTATATAAGGAATGTTATAATTTGTTCATAACTACACGTTGTCTTAATCAAGGATAACAAACGGGAAGATATTAGGTATAACATAAACTATATAAAGATATTTGAGTGATCAAGAGAAGATTTATCACCCTATATGAATTAGAAAAAAATATTTCATCTATTCTCAGATAGTAATGACTGTGAAATCCTTGCGCAATGTTAAATGAAATTTGAAAAGAGTTTCATATCTTATTTAAAGAATCAATGACCATATGTTAGAATAAAACATGACTTGATATAGCAAATACACTCGACGTTATAGTGTCTAAATCAAAACATTACCATGAAACGATAACATTACTATGAAACGGTAATAAGTCTGTAAATGAACTAAATGATAAAAAGATAAAATAAATATATTTTGAAATAAAGAAATGGTCCCGAGGATTTAGTGGAATAATTGATACGATCCATGCAAAGATGGCACAAGAAAATTCAGATTTTGATGTAAAATCATCTATCGACCAATTTTATGCTATCAAATTAACTCTCAATCCAACTATTGAATTGGGCTGAAATTTTATGAGGAGTCACTTGACATGTTCTTATATCTTATGTTAAAAGTTTAGGGCAATCAAGGTTCAAGAAAGCTATACAAGAATATCATCGGACTTGAAATAATAGACTTATTAATGGCATTTTAGTAAATAACTAGATAGGCTTGAAATTTCAGCTATTTTCTCTTCTTATAACAGTTGGTCCTGCTAGAAAGAAATAAATAAGGAGTTTTTCATCTTTTCTTGATTTTTACCTAAAATTTCTTAAGGGAAATCATGAATTGGGGCGATTTACATGAGATAGTGAGTGTTTAAACACATCAAACACAAGAATTAAAAAGAAATCAAGTGCGAGATGGGTGTTAGAGAGAGAGAGAGAGAGAGAGACAAACCATGGCATTTTGAGGGGGAAAGAAGAAAGGGTGAAATTTTTTTGACTAGCCGGCATTCAAAGCTCAAATAATTATTAGGTAAGGAGTTATAAACTCATTTATACATGTTTAAGTGAGGATAAATGAGTTTTACATGAAATTCTCAAAATTTGAATTAGGGTTCTTGGATGTATTTTAGGAGAAACGTGAAATTGTGATGAAATTATGGAATTAAGGTGGAATAGGATAGAAATGATTTGAAGAAAAAATTGGTGTTTTAGTTGAAAGGAGGGTCGACCATAAGAGGAGAAAAAATGAGAAGTTGTGGAATTAAGGATGAATGCTTATTTACTTGCATATCTTTAACATATGATGATAAATTGATAATAATTTGAATTAAAATTATAGATTGTTGAGTTACAATTAATTATTAATGACAAGTTAGTTAAAGGTGTAAATGAACTAGGGAATGCATGACGCTACCATGCGAACATTATTGGGTTGAGTTTTTATGAAAGTTTGGCGGGAAAAAAATTTAGGTAGAGCCTAGTATGAGGGAGACTATACTAGAATTTATAAAAATTCATTAAGTGCATAGTGGGCTTAATAATAGAAAATATAATATGGATATTGTCAAGAAAAGAATTTATAGAAAGGGTAATTTAGTAACATTATGGATAAAAGATAAAGTAATGAAAGTATAAATAAAATCATGTTCAAAATATTGTGCACATTGGGTTGATTCCTATTCAATACCGAATACAATTTAAATTGTGATAAGATAATTATTAAAACATGTTTAAATAAATAAATAAATGCAATAAGGAAATAAAATAGTGCAAGGGTTTAAAAAAATTGGTTTTATTTTACATATCTACTTGATAAGTGTTAGTATTGTTGTATTTCAAATTATAGGATGTTACACTAGGAACCTAAATGGTCACATATAATAACAACTATTGATTTGAAATTAATCTGAGATAATTAATCAAGTGTGACTTTATTATAAATAAGTTAAAGAAATTAATGAATAGAATATAATTAATATATAATATTACAAATTTAGACCTAAAAAATCAACTATGGATTTGATTGAATAAATTTCTAAAATTATCTTAAAATAATATATGTTATATTTGTCGCACTAGACATCATGGTAACTCACCTTTTTACTTAGGAAGGATAAAGGTTTTTTTTGTGTTTAGAGTGGGGAAAAGGTCTTATGTTATTAAAAAGAGTCGTCACCTAGTATTATAGTCACTAGAAAACCATAATTGGTATTTAGAGTTCTAAGGTAATAACTAGTTAAGCTAAATGGAAGATATTATTACCCTATAACATCTTATATCAGGTAAGTTACATTGTTATTTGTCTTTTATTCCTAACCGTTTGTTATGCTTAATCTACCATTGACTTATCTACACGGGTGATAACCGATCTACTACAATCAGTTAAACCCTGAGTAGTTGGTTTAAGCCCTAACTATTCTAAGATCTAATCATCTTTATCACTTCTAATTATTATCTTTTGATGGTACTTGGTGAATTGACATATCTATAGTTGGTTACTGTTGATCATAACTTGTAACCAATAATTTATCAAGTCATTCCAATGAATAACCAATAGGCTTATTAAACTTAACCTAAATCGTAGGAAGAACTCATGGTCAATGCCTTGTTAAGGTTCATCTATCATGTAATACTTAAGATTTCACTCGTAGTTTCTAAATAATGTAGTTTTTATTCCTGGTCCTTTTAAGAAGTGACCTACATGGGTTCATTTACATGAAAGAGGATCTAGTCATGAGGGTCTATTTTTAGACAAAGTCTTTACAACGACCTATTTGGGGTTCATTATCTTATGATGTGCTATTTAACAATCACCTTTTTTTATGATTTAATTTTTGTTTTGGTTGCCATTTTATTTTTCTTATCTTCCCTTTTTATACATCCCATATTTATGGTCATCTCCTCACCATTTTATTCATGGTTAAACACATCCCACTTAGAGGACCAGAAGTTGAATAATCTCTTTGTCTCAACAACTATTATTTCCTTCGTATATTATTCAAATAGGATGATGAAATAAGCTAAATCTTTCAACATTGGGTTAATTAGGAATCAACCTTTATAGTTTATAAAGCAAACCTCGTGATCACATGGTCACGCAACCCACACGCAAAGACACCATTTCCTAGAAAAGCCAGGTAAATCAGGTTTGATAGGAGTGTGACACAAAGATAACTTATACCTAGGCACCAGTACTATTGGAAACGGAAACCCCCACCCAATAAATATTGATTCACGAACAAGAAGTATAAAGATGACGCCACGAAGATAGTTGTTCTTCGATACGTCATTTTTCAGTTCTTTAGAGAACCATGGAAGGGGGATTATCTCACTAAGACACACACACACACAAAGTGCGGCAAATAAGAAGTTTTATTAATTTGAATTGTCTAACCTTACATGTCTAGTTATGCCTTTATTTATAGTGACTCCAAACTAAAATAAACCCTAATGGACCCCTTATGTGGACTTATATGATGCCCACTTACAATTAAACCCAAATAATATAAATAAACCCTAAACTAAGAAGAAAATAATAACAACAATAATAAATCTGAATTTAATATCCTAAATATAATAGGATCAGATTTATTGCCCTTTAGAAGTCCCATATAAACTAGGAGAATCAAATCTGAGGTAGAATTAATTCTGAAATCTTCTTTCCTTTTTTGTTTTTTTATAGCTAGGATGAATAAGGAATCCTTGTAAGAAAAGGATTCTAAAACATTTATAAATCCTTACCACACTTGGAAACTATGTTGCAGCTCATTAAAGATCTTTGTAGAAATAGGAGATTTTCAAAATAAGCTGTAATGTCCTTTTAGGAAAAGAATCGTAGCCAAATAGGAAGTCCACAAGTCAAAATGAAGTAAATAACAAAATTTATACAGCCTATGTTGATCCGTATTTTGATGCTTTCCTGAACCCCAATTGATCTAAAATTGTAACCCAAGGTAGGACAACATGTCAGGAGACTCTATGTAAATTTTTAGCCAGATCCAACAGTCCGATTGAGAATTATGATTGTTGCCATAAAACTGGATATATGCACTTTTTACGTCAAAATCAGAATTTGATCTTGCCTGGATCGTATCAGTTTATCTTGATTTTCTTTCTATAGACTTATCATAGTCTCATGACCCGGTTATAGTTTTGATAAGTTAACCTGAGTCGATTCAATATGTCGCATTCTCAATATTTGAAAAGAAAATGTCATTTAATATGTTATTGTATCAACATTTTTAAAAAATATTTTTATGATTAAATTTTCTTATTAAAATACACATTATCAACACTTAGACAATTTTTTTATATTAAAAAAAAATAATCTGACCTACAACATGGTGCAAACCAATCATCTAGTATATACTATATACTATAAAATGCGTGTATGTGTTTAAGATATGGAATGAATTAAGTATTTTTATAATAACTATTTTGCCAATACTATATAAATATAAATTGTGCGTGTAATATAAGATATGGTTTAGATTCCGATTCGAATACTACAAAAATCATAATCTAAGTATAACCATAAATGTTTTTTATTTTATTTTTTCCAATTAGTTAAAAAAATTCATTTTTTACCAAAACAAAACCTTGTCATTTAGATAACCTTGAATGAATATCCATAGGATTTAGGTTACTTCCCATGCTATATTGGAGGTCACATCAATTCTTTTTTAATGTAATATTTTTTTAAGATACATTTTTTTTAAAAAAAACAAAATATTGGATTGACCCTGGTGAATCCATCAAATTCATAATTCAGGTCATGGACTTTAATGGGTTCAATAACATTTTTTTTTAATTTAGTTATACGATAAGTAAATATAAAGACCAATTTAAAATTAAACAGATATTGAAGAATAAAATTAAAAACAACTCAACAGAATCCCTACATTAAAGGCTAAAATTCAGCACAAAAAAAAGAGGCCAAACATGCTTGCTAAAACAAAATGATATTAATTATTCATTAAATATCAAAATATATTATACAAATAACAACTGGGCATATATTTTTTTTAATTAATGTAGACTTAAGAACTTTTATAATTTATTTTTTTATAACTCTTTGAAACTATTTAATTAGTCATTGAAGTGTAAAAATTAATTGAATAATACTTTTGTTGCTACCCAATTTTTGACCCAATGTTTCGATAAATTTTCAAAAAAAAAACAAAAAAAATAGAAAAAAACAACGAAAACCCAAAAAAATGCATTTTTGATATATTTGCATCGTTTTTAGCATTTTCAGCATTGTTTCAAAAGAATTTAATTTTTCAAATGTATTTTGAACGCGTTCAACTTTTAACTTGTTAATTTTACAATTATTGATTTTTCTTCATGAGTTGACGTTGATATTGTTTGTTTTTAAAATAAATTCAAAATACAAAAAAAAAAGACTTGAGGGACCAATTTTCTTGTAGCCAAGCCACACTTCTCCTATAAATACCAGTCTACAGTGAAAAAAAAAGGGAAGAGAAAGTTTTGGGGGAATAGTAAAGAAAAAAAGAAAACCCTAAGAGACCAAAGCTTTCATCTTTTTCAAAGGCAAGCCACCGCTCCTTCCCTTTATCAAAAACAGAGAACCTCATCTCCCAAAACCAGAGGCCATGACCGATCTTTCCCCTATTTTTTACAGACCTTTCCCTCTCTCGGCTGTCTCTCCCCACTGCTGCCTCTCCTTCTTCTTCCCTTTTAAGCCAGCCACAGACACCCGGTCATAACTCCCTAACTTCCCCACTCACTAACTCCTCTGCAACCACCATCGCCCCACAAATAGAAGACCTTTCCCCAAAACACCAGAATCCCCATCTTCCTCTCCTGGTCGCCCCCTCCCTTCGAAAAGAAAAAAAATAGAGCCACCCAGTGCTTTGGGATTTTGGCTCCCAGAACCGACAACAGCACCACCGCAACACCGCAGCGCCACCGTCAGCTCCAGTATCGCCGAGGCCAATGCCAGCAATCCAAGCACGACAGAACCCAAAGGACCTGCCGACCACAAACCAGACGCCCTGACCTCAAAGCCGGCCGCCTGAAATAGAGAAGAAGGCAAAGCCAAAAGAAAATGAAAATAGATTTGTATGGAGAAGCAGATCTAAAAACCGAGAAGGAAAGGTGACCAAAATTTGTTGCGTCTTTTCTTTTGTTGCAGGTAATGGTGGTCCTCACAACCGGCAGAGAAGGGAAGGGAAGAAGAAAGTAGGCCCAATCCACCCATTTCCGGCGATTACCTGCGGCGGCGCGTGGAGAATATGCGCCGCAACTGTTCATGCAGATTCCAGACGGCTTCCATGCAGTTCTTGTTATTTTTGGGGAGTTGTATTTTGTAATTTTAGGATTGTTAAGGTTTTGTTTAGGTAATTTTAAATTTCTGTTTACATTATAAACTTGTACCTATGGTGAGTAAACATAGTAAAAAAGTGATGTTAGCGTGTGTGTTTGTATTTTTTTATGTATGTTTTTTGTAATGTTAAAATTAGAAAAAAAACAAAAATAATAAAAAGAAGAAAAAAGAATTTAATATTTAATTTGCATATGGTCAAGTATTTTAAGGACAAATAAAATCATGTTGTATTTCCTGTGAAAATGCAAGAACACGTTTATACATCTATTTTGGGATTTAATAACTGATTTATTAAAGCCGTAAGAATTTGACTAATATTTCAAATTTTCAAATTACATCAAACCGCAAAGTAGCTTACCTCGGGTAGGGTGCGCTAGGGGTGCTAATACCTTCCTTCGCCACAATCAGTCTCTTACCCGTGAATCTCTAACAAAGACCAGTACATCCGGGTTTCCTAGTAACCTTCAATCAAATACTAGGTGGTGACTCTCAAATCAAGCAAAACGAACGAAAATCGCCAACAGACGTCGCGTGAGGTACGTGCGACAGAATGACGACTCCACTAGAGACGATACTGTTTCTGACATTATTAGACTAAGCTTTGTGTTTTTGATGTGTTTTAAGTTTTTTGCGTTTTGTTTTGTTTTATTCATGTTTTATCCATGCATTGTATAGAATTGTCTCATGCATCACATGTTTTAATTTTTGAAAGCACACACAAACTTCAGGTTAGGTGGGGGACTAGCAGCTTACCTTACGACTTTTAGTCAAGGTTTAAGTTTGTGTAAACCCCAACTCTACGTTGAGTGCTTAGACTAGTAATGATTGGTACGCGTGCCAACTCATTGCCTATTGGGGCCCCATATTGCCTTCAAGTAGAGAGAGACCCTTTTTAGAGACCAAGTAGTAAACCTACCCTTTGTCTCACTTAAAAAGATTAGAACCTGCCTTTAGGATGTATGCTCTGTACACATTGTTTTGCATATGAGCAAACCCTTCTTGAAGCATCTTGAATTTAGGACTTACGGGGGATATAATGGTCAAAACTCAAGAAATTTCTATTGTAGAGTTTGAGCAAGAATAAAAATTCTTGTTTCATCATACAAGAGTTACAACCATATGTCACCTCTCGAAGGGCGAGTTCATCATATAGATGACATGTTCATACATTTATCACGCATGCACTGGGATGAAAAGTAGGTTCCCCCATTTGAGGTCAATTGCATTGATTGAAAAAGGATGAGAAAATAAAGAAAGAGGTCAGATAAAGGCTCATTGTCAAAAGAAAATTGGAGCATCAAAGGTGAAGTAGCTAGAAAAAAGAAAGGGAATGTCTGCACCGCTTTCCGTGGGAACACCGTTTGTAGAAAAATGATTGGCTTTTCTTGTCAACATTCCACCAGTGGTGGGCATAACATCAATGCTCTGCCTTTTCCTTCACTTGAGTCCTGAATAGCAGCAGCAACACCTTCAGTCATTAATTAAAGATGATCTTCTTTCTAGTTTGCACTGTTTATTGTTCATCACCTCCACATTTTTCAATGGCACCCAATAGCTACTAGCCTTCTGTGCATGGTGCATTATTCTTCTTTGAAGTTACCCCCACTGTGAGCTCAATTCCAGTTCAGCAGCACAGGATGTGGGTCTGGAAAAAAAAAACATGATTAGACATTGAACTTCTACATGGCAGAGCTCTCTTTGTAGAGATTTGTTTGTGGATCTGCTAGTGGGGAATGCAAGAAGGGATGCAGTAGTTTTATACGCTAAAAAACTTTCTCTCATCAGTTTCAGCACCAAAATACTGTAGTAGGCAGAAGAGCCAGACCTAGTTTGAAAAATATGAGCAGACATCAAACTTCTATATGGCAGAGCTCTATTTATAGAGATTTGTTTGTGGATTTGCAAGCGGGGAATCCAAGAGGAGATGTTAGTTTCAGATCATCTACAATTTTCTTCCACTAGTGACAGAATCAAAACACGAAAGATGGGAGAAGAGACAGACCTGGGTTGAAAAACAGGAAAAAGATTAAAATTTTAACAGAGCAGAACTCCCTCTACATGTGTCTGTTTGCTATACTATCAGTGAGGAATCAAAGATGAGACATAAGAGTTTTAGATTCATCAGGTTCTCTTCCAATAAAGACAATACGTGATTCCACACGTCAGTAGTGGTAGTGCTGCAAGTTTCTGGGCGCTGCCAAGATTACCTAGCTGTTGGAAGTTTCCAACAATCCTAAAACAACAACCACAACATTGGAAGATTGACATGAAGTTGTATGGATTGCCAAAAGAATTGAACAAGCTATTGAGATGGGAAAGATTGAAGGTTCTGCCAAGGATTCCAGAACAATGATGAGAGATGAATTAGTAGATGACTCTGAAGGTGGGAAACCATGGTTATGTGGTTTAGTCAAGTCTCGCTCAAGCATCAACTACTCAAATGTCTTTGCCAAAGATTGACATACCTCTGCCACTCAAGTTTGTCTTAACAACATCTGCCAGACTCCAAACTTGTTGCCTCGAGTCTGTTAAATCCCATGCAACCACTATTTCCTAGGTGGTATAATCCAAACAAGAGATTTGAATATCATTGGGGGACTTCAAGCCATTCAGTTGAACAGTTGCAAGAATTTCAAGAATGGAGTTCAGAGGATAGTGAACAAAAGGCAAATTGAATTTCTAAAAGATGAGGTCATTGGTCATATTGTCATGAAACATCCTCAGAATGACAAGTGATCGAAATTCCTTGGCAAAACACAGATATTGCTAGAGTAACTGATCCAAGAAGGGTTTGAATTGTCAATCATTTTTGTTATGGATTTTTACCATTTTGCATTTTGTGTTGGGGTCACATCTCATCCTTGAATGAAATATGTCTTTCCTTTGTCTTCCTGTTGTTTTGAAATTAAGAGATGCTTCTTTCAAAGGGTATTTTGACAAAATATTTTGATCAAACTCCAACATGCAAAATTAAGGCTAGTCAATCCTAAAAGATTAAAAGTGTTTTGATTGTAGAAATGTCTCGGTGCTTGAAAATGATATATGGCGACCAAACAATTTTGAACTCGCACATGAAATCAAACCACACATCATATAGCTAGGTTTTAATAGTATGCATAATGACATGTAGTGGATTCAGTAGTTATGAACTCGCGAATCAGGATTCTTACAAGTCCAAATCATTACACTAGACGAGGTCAAAATTTATAGGTTTCTAACCGACCTTGCTTGAAATGAGAAAAAGGCTATTTTTGTTATCCCTTCACTTTCTAAAGGTTATATCCCTTGTGGTCCCCATTTGAGCCTGATAGAATATTTCTTTCAAGAAACCTTGACTAGGATCACACCCCACACTAGGGGCAAATGAGAGATATTTTGAAGACACTGATAGAATTAATGGATAAAAGAAAGGCTTAGAACAAAAGTCCAATGATTAAGAAAGGGCTAGAAGAAGAAAAGTCATAGATTGAGGGCTATCCAAGAAAACTTTGAGGAAAGCTATGTGAAAGTAACAAAAAAAATAGAATGGAAGAAGAATGCCTATCAATTCTAAGAGGGGCAAAAGAGGTTTCAATTGAAGAAAGACACAGCAAATGCCAAAAGCAAAAAAAAATCGAGCTTCATATCTTTTGGTGTGTCTAGGATAAAGCCGCTAGTGTCTTCAAAAAAAAAAATTAGATTGGTTATTCATCAAAGAAAAAGTTGGATTTGCATTATGACCTATGTTAAGAGAATTCTGATATTTGAGATTAACAGGGTTATATGCCACTTTCTCTACAATGACAACAAGAGAAAGAGAGTTCATGAATGGTTAAGGCTGACCTTAGGTCTTTGAAACCCTTAAACACCTTTTGAGCCTGAAATTCGCTTTCTTTCATAGCTATAAACCATAGCCTACATTACGTGTTTTAAAAAGCCTTTTTTAATCAAGTAAGCAATCTGAACTGATAGATGACGATTTCAAAACTTGAAAAGTTGTTCTATAAGGGTAGTGACTTTATGAATCAAGCTACTGATTATTATGCATGCTGATAAAATTGGTGCTAAGAAAAAGAAACAATCTTTCTTGATAAAGCCTCAAGTTTTGACTTGAACATCTTGTTTCTTGAAATCCACAGAAGGTCACCTCATCACAGACCATCAAATGATATGCCCAAGATCAAAGATTAAAATTGACACAAAGAACCATGGAAAAAGCCATTTTAATCTTATGACGGGTCAATTTCTATTTTCAAAACACAAGACAATTAAAGGATTTTATATTTTGAATGACGTGTGTTGGATTTTTGACCAAAGCTTACCTTTCAAAAATGCTTTTTAAAAGTAACATCTCTCTGATTTCATTTCAACAATTAGACATGAATAGACATAATCTTTGAAAGATGAGATTTGATTCCAGTACAAAAAAGATTGTCAAATAAGAACATCGGTTGAATTTGCAAAATCCTTAACAAGAATGACATCAACACTTCTCGACACTCCTTAAAAAGTTGACCATCTAGGGGCAATATAGTGGACCTTGAGAAAGAAAACAAGTAGTATTCAGATCAGCTAGGGGGCAATGAAAGATGATTAAATGATGAATCAGTGAGCTGAGGACCATGGTGTTTAAAGAAAAATAATCAATGAACGAGCACATTCAGATCACATTAGGGGCAATGTTGTTCAAAGACAATCCCAGCAGCATTACACTTAAAGGATATCTTCATATCTTTATCTTGGTTTATCATCTCCAACATGGCTATGACTTTTGATCGATGTTATCACATAGTTACATTTGAATGAATGTTGGAAGGATGCACCCACCAAGACTGACTGTGGGACCATCTATTCTAAAGCCCAAAGGCGCACTTCATTGATAAAAGTAATATCATTGATAAGGTTGAAGCATTTCTTTTCACAATCTGATTAGATGAGCTGAGAGAAATCTACTAAGAAACACTGAGCATATAACAATGAGCCTTTTACTGCAGCTATGAGATACATGTCTAAACGACTTGATAGTTCTATGAAGGCTGATGATAACATATACTGGAAGAGTATTGTTTCAACTGGGGCAAATCTGTGGCTAATTGACAATCTAAGATGAGGTCGACGCTAAACAACCTCTTGATGGGATTTTGTAGGAGGCACACAGCTAATCAAAGAACGGTTCTCAAGAGAATCCAGGAGATGAATGATTTGTTAAGCTTATTCATGATGAATCAAGCCACACCATACTTAGGGGTAGAGTCAAGTTTGATAAACAACGAGAGCAGTAATCATCGCGGACAGCCCAGGATAGGCATTGCATTTACAACTGAGTGGATGGCTAGCACATGAAGAAGTCAATGCATCGAAAGAACATAGAAGGCTTTGGAATGCAAACCAAGGCACCCTATGATGATGGAGCATCAAAGAGGGGGGGAACTATATTTTAAATCAGGTAAGAATGCATGCATGTCATCTAACCTCAAACCATTGCATATATTTTTGAATTGTTACAGGAAAATCCTCAATGAAGTCTAGCAAGGAAAAAAAAAGAATCATTGAGTTGATGATAACAAAGAATCAGTTTTGATCATGGAATAAGAAGAGAATGAGATGAATCCTGTCATTAGGAAAATCTTAAAGAAATGGGGAGATCAACCCTATCATCAAGAGAGAGAAGTCTTCAAGTCAACCCTGCAATCAGGAAGCGCCAAAATTGTCAACCTTATCCTATCAGGAATCAAGACTTCTCCAACCAAGTCTTTTTGCCAGGTAAGTCACATTATATCATTTGGGTAGGTCACCCATTATAATGAGACCACCTGTCGCACCCTCACGGCAGAGCGCGGCGTCTCAGCGATCCTCGATTGGTTTCGAGGTCTTTGTTTTCTTTGTGAATAAGGGAGTCGCCACCTAGTATTATGGTCACTAGGAAACCTAACTGGTCTTTCAGAGATTTTAAGGCAAGGGACTGGTTGCGTAAAGGGAAGGTATTAGCACCCCTAGTACGCCCTACCTAAGGTAAGCTGCTTGGTGTTTGGTTTGCCTTATAATAGCTATGGTGTTGGTGTTTTCTAATCTCATCAGTTTTTCTAAGTTTGATTCAAACTAAATTTATTAAGGTAGAAATCCAAGGAGATTCCATGTGCTTTAAAAGCTCATCTTTCCCTTAGTATTTCAAGAGTTTGCGACTCGTAAATTGCAAGTAGGGAGGATGAAGATTTAGAAATCTAAAGAAATTCAGAGTGCTTTAAAAACCTCATTTTGCCTTAGTATTTCATACTTTCACAGCTCGTAAACCATGGAGTGAAAAGTTGAAATGTCCTCAATTATAATTGAGGCTTCTTTCAAGGATGTGTAATGACTTATTATTCTTAGAAAATTATTTTGGATATTTACCACTTAGGGTTTCTTTATCCAAACATTAGCGGTGAATAATAATAAATTATTCCCAATAATATTTTGGATATTCGTCCTTTAAGGATTTCTTTATCCAAACATTAGCGGTGAATAATAGATAAATTCCCCCCAAAATAAGATTTTTATATTTTTTGGAATACTGGCCAACACCTTTTGGAGTTTTACAAACATGTTGTAAAATCCAGAAATGCAAGAAAATAATTTGTGTTTAAGAAATCCATGCGAAAACACATTTTCAAAACTTCAAATATTTGTTTTTGTTTTTTTAAGAGGAAATTCAAAAGGATGTTAGGGTATTAGCCGTATGCAACACACAAAAACATTTTTTTTATATTTTTCTTTATCAAAAACACAAACATTACATTTAATCACAATTAAAGTAAAAAAACCATATATTAGTCAAATTCTTAAGGCTTTAATAAATCAGTTATTAAATCCCAATAAAATATGTAGAAACATGTTCTTACATTTTCAGAGAAATACTAACATAATTTTATTTGTCCTTCCGATACTTGATCATATACAAATTAAAACGTTAAATTCATTTTTTTATCTTTTTTATTTTATAATTCAATAACATACATAAAAAAACAAACACACCCAACACACACATCACTTTTTATTACTTTTTTTATACAACCGTATCCATATGTAATTACAAATAACACAAATTTAAAATAAAACAAACAAATACATCACACAAATAAACAATTACATAGTAAAGGAAACTGCTGGGAAGGTTTCTAGACCACAAAACAGTGGCGGCACGTCTCCTCCACGCGCCGCCGTAAGAACTTGAAACAGTGGGATCTGGCTCAACGTCACCTGCAACATAAGAAAAACACAGGCAGTCAATTTTATTTGGGTATTTTTTAGATCTATTTAAAACAGTCTATTCTCCTTTCCTCCTGGTTTGTTTTACTTTCTGCCAATGTCAGATCGGGCGGTTGGGGTAGGTATGGGGTCGGTGAAGTGACTCTTGAGATGGGGGTGGCTGTTCGGTCTACGGGTTCTGTGTGGTCTGCCATATTTTGGCAGCCGTGGGAGGCGATGAGCCAGGTTTGTTGCTGGCTGGTTGCTGTGAAGGAGACTAAAGGAGAAGAAAATCTATTGAAATGGGGGGGGGAGCTCCGCTGGTTTTTGTGAAGGTCGAATGAATCGACGCCTGTGAGGGGGAGAGGGGGGTCGTGGCTGAGGGGCTGTGGTGGCTCAGGAGAAGATGGGTTGCCGGGTCTGTCGGGTTAGAGGGGACATCGCTGCTAGGAGGAGGAGCCGAAAGAAAAGATCGGGGGAAGAGAGGCAGGTGAGGGGCTGTGGGTTTGTTTGACCGGCTGAGAGAGGGAAATGCTGAGGGGAGACGGGAGCAGCTGAGGGGCTATCTTGTGGAAATGAAAATGGAGATCCGGGAAACAAAGGAGATGGGAGGCTTATGTGCAGAGGGTAGGTCTTTTTGGTCGGCTGAGGGGAAGAAGAAAGGCCAAAGGGAAAAGGCTGGAATCGGGGAGAAGGGAGTGTTGGTGCCGTGGTCGGGTGTCTGTGGGTCTGTGTTGATGGCAGAAAAAATGCAGGGGAGCTCTGGTCGGCTGAAAGGAGAAGGAAGAGCTTCCTTGGGTGGCGGCTCTTTTTTTTTTTAAAGGAGGGTGTGCAGCCGGCTGGATAAAAAAGGGATGGGTTTAGGGTTCTGTGCTCCTTTTTGTAAATTCCCCCCTTTTAAATATAGCTGGATGTTCACTTATATAGAAAATCTCTATATGTGCTATTTAAAGAAATATTGCAATAATTATTGCAAAGATTGTCTTCTATAACCAGCACTAACAAATCCTATATATATGGTATTTTATATTGTAGTGATTATTTTCCATAACCAGCAAAAATCAAATCATATATCTATGGTATGATTATTTTCCATAACCAGCACGAATCAAATCATATATTTATGGTATTTTATATTGCAATAATTATATTTGATTCAATAATTATCTCCTTGACATATTGCCTCCTTAATATTAGCCCTGATGTTCTATGTTATCGCCACATGTAAACCCTTATTTATTTTTTGAAAATTTATAAAAACATGGGCCAAAAATTAGGTAGCAACACCACCTTTCATCTTTCATTTGGGTAGGTCACCCATAACAATGAGACCATTTTCCACTTTTCCATTTGGGTAGGTCACCCATCATAATAAGACCATCATCTTCCATCTGGGTAGGTCACCCATCATAATGAGACCATCATCTTCCACCTGGGTAGGTCACCCATCATAATGAGACCATCATCTTCCACCTGGGTAGGTCACCCGTCATAATGAGACCATTATTTTTTTCTCTAGGTAGGTCACCCATCATAATGAGACCAGTATTTTTTCCACTCGGGTAGGTCACCCATCACAATAAGACCATCATTTTTTCTAGGTAGGTCACCCATTACAATGAGACCACACACACATCTTTGTATCAGTTCTGGTTAAAGGAGATCATCAGATGGGATCTCAGGTTAACCCAACCACACATAGAGTTTAGCTTTGGTTAAAGGGAATCGCCAGATGGGATTTCAGGTTGATCAAGCTATACACTGACTTTTGGTTATGGTTAGAGGAGATCGCTAGATTGGATCTCAGGTTAACTCAACCACACACAGAGTTTAGCTTTGGTTAAAGGGAATCGCCAGATGGGATTTTAGGTTGACCAAGCTATACACGGACTTTTGGTTTTGGTTAAAGGAGATCGCTAAATAGGATCTCAGGTTAACCCAACCACGCACAGAGTTTAGCTTTGGTTAAAGGGAATCACTGGATGGGATTTCAGGTTGACTGAGCTACACACCGATTTTGATTCTGGTTAAAAAAGATCGCTAGATAGGATCTCAAGTTAACCTAAAAAGAAAAGGAAAAAAAAAGAAAGAGAGAGAAAAAAATAAGAAAGAAAGAAAAGAAAAGAAAAGACAAAGTTCTGAGATGAGTGGATCACTTAGAAAGCCAGGAAGACCTTTTGTTTTGTTTACAAGCTTACTATGTAAAACATTAAGGAATTTTTGCTTCGTAAGCATTGTAAAGAGAGGGCAATGTTGCTACCCAATTTTTGACCCAATGTTTCGATAAATTTTCAGAACAAAACCACAAAAATAGAAAAAAACAACGAAAACCCTCAAAAATGCATTTTTGATATATTTGTATCGTTTTTAGCATTTTCATCATCGTCTCAAAAGAATTTAAATTTTCAAACGTATTTTGAACGCGTTCAACTTTTAACATGTTAATTTTACAATAACTGATTTTTCTTTTTGAGTCAACGTTGGTATTGTTTGTTTTTAAAATAAATTCAAAATACAAAAAAAAAGTTGAGGGATCAATGTGATTGAAGCCAAGCCACACTTCTCCGATAAATACCAGTCTACAGTGAAAAAAAGGGGGAAGAGAAAATTTTGGGGGAATAGTAAAGAAAAAAAGAAAACCCTAAGAGACCGAAGCTTTCATCTTTTTCAAAGGCAAACCACCGCTCCCGCCCTTTATCAAAAACAGAGAACCCCATCTCCCAAAATAAGAGGCCACGATCGATCTTTCCCCTATTTTCCACAGACCTTTCCCTCTCTCGATTGTCTCTCCCCACTGCTGCCTCTCCTTCTTCTTCCCTTTTGAGCCGGCCACAAACACTCAACCATAACTCCCTATCTTCCCCGCTCACCAACTCCTCTGCAAACCACCATCGCCCTCACAAATAGAAGACCCTTCCCTAAAACACCAGAATCCCCATCTTCCTCTCCTAGTCGCCCCCTCCCTTTGAAAAGAAAAAAACAGAGTCGCCCACTGCTTTGGGATTTTGGCTCCCAGAACCGACAACAGCACCACCGCAACACCGCAGCGCCACCGTCAGCTCTAGTATCACCGAGGCCAACGCCAGCAATCCAAGCACGGCAGAACCCACACGACATGCCGACCACAAGCCAGACACCCTAACCTCAAAGTCGGCCGCCTGAAATAAAGAAGAAGGCGAAGCCAAAAGAAAACAAAAACAGATCTGTATGGAGAAGCAGATCTAAAAACTGATAAGGAAAGGGGATCAAAACTTGTTGTTGCATCTTTTCTTTTGTTGCAGGTAACGGTGGTCCTCATAACCGGCAGAGAAGGGAAGGGAAGAAGAAAGTAGGCTCGATCCACCCATTTCTAGTGATTGCCTGCGACGGTGCGTGGAGAAAATGCGCCGCAACTGTTCATGCAGATCTAGACGGCTTCCATGCAGTTCCTGTTATTTTTGGGGAGTTGTATTTTGTAATTTTAGGATTGTTAAGGTTTTGTTTGGGTAATTTTGAATTTCTGTTTACATTGTAAGCTTGTACCTATGGTAAGTAAACATAGTAAAAAAGTGATGTTAGCGTGTGTGTTTTTATTTTTTTTATGTATGTTTTTTGTAATGTTAAAATTAGAAAAAAACAAAAAGAAGAAAAAGAAGAAAAAAGAATTTAATATTTAATTTGCATATGGTCAAGTATTTTAAGGACAAATAAAATCATGTTGTATTTCCCGTAAAAATGTAAGAACACGTTTCTACATCTATTTTGGGATTTAATAATTGATTTATTAAAGCCTTAAGAATTTGACTAAAATTTTAAATTTTCAAATCACCTCAAACCGCAAAGTAGCTTACCTCGGGTAGGGGGCGCTAAAGGTGCTAATACCTTCCTTGGCCACAATCAGTCCCTTACCCGTGAATCTCTAACAAAGACCAGTATTTTCAGGTTTCCTAGTAACCCTCAATCAAATATTAGGTGGCGCCTCCCAAATCAAGCAAAACGAACGAAAATCGTCAACGGACGCCGCGCGGGGTACGTGCGACAACTTTAATCAATCTTTTACTCATAAATTTCATATGGTGAATATATTGATTACTATTTTAATAATTTGAACAAAAGTTTAATTATTAATTATATATAAAAAATCATAGGCAAAACGCTAGTTAAATGTGGGTGAAACTATCGAATAATATGATTGCATCAAATACCCCCACACTTAGCTCTTACTCGTTCTCGAGAAATGATAGATAAAATCAAATTGAAAATAAATTAAATTAAATCACTATGACTAATCTCCTAATCTCCCATCAATGTCCAAGAATATGTGCAGTATAAACAAGCATACAATCAAGAAGGATAAAGAGTACAAATTTTCATGAATTTATTTACATACAAACTTCAAAACTCAATTGATCGTTGGGATTTAAATGAATTTCTATGTTTTGCCAAAGTGATAGGTCCTCTCATTGATATACACTCCAACACTCATGTGTTTAGGGCTTATGTATTTAAATCTCTCAAATTTAATTCAATGAATATGTTCTACCATAAGCTTGCTCTTCAATCTCATCTTCATTACTAAAATATTATAAGTAATGCATGAATCAAAAGGTCTTACTTTTTGGTTGTAATAGGGCTAAGGTTAAGGTGAGGTAAAAGAAAGAAAAAGAAAAGGCTAAAACCAAAGGAAGTAGAGCATAAAAAATGATTTTTGAAAGAAGATATCCCATCAAAGCACATAAATTTTCCATCTTTAAGCACCAATACTTAACTTCATTTGATTTCAAACTCCATCAACATAAAATCTTAAGAAAACAAAGGAGCTCTTTTCTTTTCTATTGTTTTCTTTTCCTTTCCTTTTCCTTTTTGTTTTTTTTCTTTCACCTTTGGCAACTTTGCCCATCTTTTCATCAAGCATCACTTTTTTTTTCTTTTCACATAATTTCCAACCATAATCCATGAGATATCAACAATTATATGCTCTACTAATCCTTGGCTAGAAGAAGAGGATAACATATAAAATGTTAAATTTACACATGGGTAAAGCAAAGAAAAGATAAATAAGCTCAAAACGGGTTCACTAAGGATAATATGTTTTAGGTTGGCTTTTTGGCTCAAGTGGTTAAAATTCCTAATGCCTTTATCATCTTCATGTACACATGTAATGTGAATGTAATCTCAACAAGATATGAAGCAAGTTCTAGAGATATATATCATTGAAAAAATGACAATCAAAGAATATAATGTTGAAGGCTTAAAAGCTTGCATTTGTATAACACTATAAAGTCAGCATGACATATTTTCAAAGTTAATCCCTAAACCAATTAAACATTAAAACTTGCATGCACACTCATTCATTCGATTTATATATTCATCTATCTCAACTAATTCTCATACATAATACTCATATTCTTATAAACCAATGAGATTTAAAAAAGATCAAACATAGATTTTTTTTTGAAAAACAACAAAGAAAACCAAAATTCTCTTAATACCCCCACACTTTAAACACAACATTGTTCTCAATGTTAGAATAAAAGAAAAGGAATATAAAAGAATGACAAAAATAAAGTAAAATATGAAAAATAAAAGATAAGAGAAAAAGAAAGCAAATCTGATTTTTTTTTATTTTTGTGCTGGGTTGCCTCCTAGTAAGCACTTTTGTTTTATGTCATTAGCTCAACATGTGGCATGCTCATTCTTCATAGATTAGTTCAATTAACTCCACAGAAGCGATGAGTTCGGTCGTCCAACTTTTATAGTAAGGTTTTAAGCGATGCACATTAACCTTAAGCACTTTGTTTGTTTCTAAACCTATAATTTCAGCTGTACCATAAGAAAAAGCATTAGAAACAACAAAGGGTCCAATCCAACAAGAACGCAACTTTTCAGGAAAAAGTTTCAAACACAAATGATAAAGAAAGACTTTTTCTCCAACATGAAACTCCTTTCTTGTAAGCATTCGGTCATGAAGACTCTTGGTCTTTTCTTTGTAAATCCTTGCAGTCTCATAAGTATCATTTCAAATCTCTTCCAACTCTTGCAATTGCAACTTTCTTGCAATCGCAATAGCATCATAATCCATGTTACATTGTTTAATAACCCAAAAAGCTTTGTGCTCAAGCTCTACTGGTAGATGACATGCTTTTCCATAAATCATCCTATAAGGTGACATTCCTATAGGTGATTTGTAAGCAGTCTGATAAACCCAAAGTGCATTACCAAGTCGTAGACTCCACTCTCTCCGATTAGGTTGCACTGTTTTCTCTAAAATGGACTTGATTTCTTGATTTGAAATTTCAGCTTTCACTACCTCCATCATAAGAGGATTCAATCTCCTTTGCTTTCCCTCGTAGGTTTTGCATTGTCCTCCAATAGTATGTGATGCATACACATCGAGGGACTAATGCCCTTGATATCAGCTAAAGTTAATCCAATGGCTGTTTTGTGATCGCACGATAACTTCACAAGTTTTTCCTCATGTGCACTTGTCAAACCTTTTGCTATGATAATAGGAAGTGTATTGTTGTCTCCAATGAATACATACTCCAGATTATCAGATAAAGGTTTCAACTCCAACTTAGAGGCCTGTAAAATAGATGGAAAAAGCTTTTTATGTGAAAGTATTAAATCAACAAAGACATTACCATGGGGAATGGTTTGCAAAGCTTGCAAAGTCAATGTTGATTCATGCACATTTTAGGGAACACATATGTGCCTCTCCATCTCTTCTATCTCGGTAAAATCATAGTCATAGCTCAAAATTACGCTTAATCCATCCTCACAATCAAAATCAAAAACTTGTTGCACACACTTATCATCTTGGTCATAACATATGATAGAATAAACATTGTTGTAAGGATATTTCATTGCATCATGAAAATTAAATTCAATCTTTTTATCTCTCACTTCCATTGACAAAGTATCCTTACCACAATCAATTTTCGTATTGGCAGTTTTCAAGAATCGTCTCCTAAACAATATAAGAGTGTTGTTTGACGAATCACAAGAATCATATTCCTTATCAAGAATATAAAAATCACATGGAATAACCAAACTATCAATCTTGACTAAGACATCTTCTATCACACCAAGTGGATAAACAAAACTACGATCCGTAAGTTGTATTACAATACTAGTTTTATTTAAAGGCTCCAGACTAAGAGAATCATAAACATGTTTAGGCATAACACTAATGGATACACCTAAATCGCATAAGGCTCTTTTAAAACTAGCATTACCAATAACACATGGGATAGTAAACACACCTAGGTATTTTTGATTCAAAAGCATATTTTTTTGAACAACAGCAGATACAACTTCACCCATACTTACCATTTCATGGCCTTTGAGCTTATAGGCTCTCTTGGTAGTACACAACTTCTTCAAGAATTTGACATACTTGGGAATTTGCTTGATAGCATCAATCAAATGAATGTTGAGTTCCACTTTCTTGAAAACCTCTAAAATCTCTTTTTCTTTGTCCTCTTTCTTAGACCTAGAGGAACTCATAAAAAAGGGTGGAATTATTTTAAAACTGGAATTCATTGAGTGAGGACTTACCTTTGGAGTGTTGGTCATTGTTTCAATTTGTGAAGGAGGAGGATGATGTTTCTTCTTTATACTCAATTCAGTTTCTATCCCCTCTTCTTCCTCCATCTCAATTTGTTTCGACCTTTGCTCTTCAAGTTCTTTCCCACTTCGCAGTGTGATCACACTACCATTCTCTTTTGAATTCCATGTTTGGGAAGGCAACTTTTCATTGATTTGTGCCTCCAATTTCCCTACACTTGAAGCTATTTGCCCTATTTGCTTCTCTAAGTTATGAATGCTTGACCTTGTTTCCTTTTGAAAAGACATGACATGTTGTTGCAATGTCACTATATTAGAAGCTAAAGTTTTCATCATCTCACGAAGATCATCACTCGATAATATGAAAACCAGACTTGAGCTCGAAGTTGACATTATTGTCAATGTTTATGCTCAATGGTTGATTCTACACATCAAGAGCAACGAGCTCCTTGAGTGTTTGTTGTCGTGCAACAACCATGGTGTTGACGCTAACTTCTTTTCGTAACTTGCGTAAAGTGTTTTCAATTTCGAGATCTACCTGCACTTGACTTTGATTAGTAGAACGGGTTACAAACATAAATAATCAAGAAAACTCAAAAGAAATCGGCCACACAACAGATTGAAAACAATGTAAATTGAATGAAAATCCTACGCTCAAAAACTAAAATTGCCTAAAAACCCTAGAAAAATACGAAATTTAGCCTCGATAGGGTGGGGCTAGTGGCCAAAAGCAACTAATGATGTTCAGAACGTCGTTTCCCTTTAGGAAACAAAGGGTCGATACCTAATTCCACCAAAAAATTTGTTTTGAATAATAATTGTACCGTACTATACAGTACTACCGCAAGAAAAAATCTTTTTTTTTTCAACAAAATAAATAACAATCACAGCGAATAAAAATCACAGCATAACAATCAACTAAAATCACTTTCTAGGCAACGGCGTCAAAATTTGATGCGATGTCGCTGTCACATAAATTAATTACCCTAGCTTAAAACACAACACACAAGATAGTTTAGATCAAGCAAGGGGTCGATCCCACGAGGAAGGTTCAAGCCAAATTTTTATGCTGTATGATATGCAACTGGGGGGGTTGTGAAGTTATCTAGGATAAAGTAAAAGAAAACAGAACGCTATCAAACAAAATTAAATAAAATCAGAAAATTATCAAGAGAACAAACTTTGGTCACAAATGTCCATCCACAGAAATCAAAACTAATCATGGAAACGAAACATCAATTTATATTATGAATATTTATCTCTTCTTGACATTAGTTAATTAACGGATCCGTCATATAACTAACCCTAACCATCAAACAACCACAGTGTCCGCACTAGTAATTTAATTCAATGGCAGCCTTAAGAACTAGATAAGTTGATTAATCAAGAAAACATAATTGTCCGCAGTCTATGTTTGATTTGATTGAATGTTCTCCCTAAGATTAATAACGTTGATTCGCCACAATTATTAAACTCAATTGCTTTACAAGTTCATATACCACAACTCCGATTTTGATATCAAACTTAGCAATAAATTATCTACAATAATAACTTATAGTCCGCTCAAGCAATTAAAATAAACAATCATAGGAAAAATAAGCATAGGAGAACAAACATATTCATCATATAAACTGAAAATAAAAGGTAAAATAAATCTCATAGTTCTTGAAATCCAGAGGTTTCTGTGTCCTTACAACCAAGAAAAAAAGTTTAGTCTTGCATGTCTACTAAACAATTAAAAAAAAGAAGGAAGAAAGCATGATTTTGGGTTCTGTTGGAGGAATATGCGTTTTTCTTCTCTTTGCTGGTCGTCCCCCTCTCTTCTCCTCTTTTCCTTTTCTCTTTCTTTTTATACCCTAGAAAACTAGTCTCTATTTTACAAAATAGTCCTCCCTTAAGTAGGCATTTTATATTTAAGTACTTCAATAACTATTTCCTAAAAAAGGAGAAATAGACTTACATGAAATCTTCAAGATTTGACTTAGAAAGCTAAATTGCTGAAATAAAAATTTGGATGTCGGTTTGGATGCTTTGGGACGTAATTTAGACTCGTTTCTTCACAAAACCTGTTTGCTGGTATAATTAATTTGTCATCTTAGAAAAATCATATCTCCCTCATATGACATCATTTTTGGCTAAAATTCAATAAGTTGATAGGTCTTTGAATCCGGAATCCAAAAACATTAAGGTTGCATCAAATGAACTTCTGTAGCTCAAGATATTCAAGTTGGAATGGTCGAAGGTCAACGTTGGCAGATTGCAAGATTTGACTTTGAAGGCTGCGATTTCTATGCTCTTTCTTTTTTTATTTTTCTTGCCTTATATGTATAGAAAGGTATGGGTGTTAGCTTTCTAATTCCACTGGAATCACTTCATTTTGACCACTAGAGCTCAAGCTCTGCACAAAACATCGACTAGAGGTCAAATTTGCCAATTATCTCCAATTTACTTCTTTTTTAATCTTTCATTTAAAAGTGCCTTCAAAATACAAAACAAAGAATATCAAGGCATTTTATGTATAAAATATAGGCAAAACACTAGGTAAATATGAATGAAACTATCGAATAATATGGTTGAATCTCACACGCGCGCGCGCGCACATACACATATATATATTAAATTGTGTATTTTGTTAAAGTTTTTTTTCGCTTTAAGAAAACTAAAAATAATTCTCGGTTAGAAATTCAAATAACTAATGAAATAAATTAAATAATGTTATTTTAAAAAAATTCTTTATATATTTACATTTTTTTTATATGTCATGTTTTGTTTTTATAAAAATGTTCCTCAAATCACCAAAAGAAAATATGATTTTTTAAAACTTAAAAGTTAAAATAATAAAATAAATTTAAGAAACTTGAAAGCTCTATAAAAAATAAAAAGGAAAGAAAAACTAAAAAACTAAAAATAAAAAATAATTCTTGATCTAATAAAGTAAAAAGGAAATAATTCTTGATTATTAATAATTTATATTTAATTGTTTTGATCAAAATAATACTGAAAGAAGGAATTAATCCAGTGCGATGAAACTTAACAAAATTTTAAGCCCTTCACTTTCAGCACTCAACATAAAAGCCCTTCACTTTCAGCACTCAACATATATACCCTTGTTGATCATTTATGCCAAAATTGTTTTCTAAACAAAATTATTATTAAAAAAAAAAAGAAATAGACAATGTGTTGTCTATTGTTGTCCAGAATCCAGCCACCATTGTGGTGGCTGGAAATTCAGGTGTAATTTTTTTTCTTAAACACTATTTTCACCTAAAACACTTAATAAACACATTTAGAATTTCCAGAACCCCATTTATCAACCAAAAAACCTAAAAAATGGTTCAAAAATAAAAAATCAAAGTGAGAAAAGATTTCTCTCTCTCAACCTTGATATGTTTATCTAGGTAATATTAAGGTCCAAAAAAACCACTATTAAAATCTTATCATCGAATGAACCCGTTGACACAAAGATTGATGATTTTATGGACATAATCGATGTCAACTGATGATTGTCTATCTCTTTAACTAAAATTCAGTGACTTTTTATCTTTGCTTTCACTTACAAAGACTAAAATGTAAAATAAATAATTTTTTGGATCAAATATGAAATTACAAAAAATATAGGGATTGTAAAGGTAAGAAAAGAAATGTATAAGTATGAAAAAGAACCCCCCCTTTGATTTTTACATGGCCATGGAGTTTCTCCTTGTTTCACACTTTGGTCCCTTTTCTTTTATTTTTTCTCCTCTTCACAGTGTTTGACAAATTAGGCATAGAACAGTGCAATTGAAAAAAACGTTTATGGACCAAATTGAAAAATTATTAGCACTATTATAGATTGATACAGTGTTTTAGCGATGTGTTTTAGTATATTTGATAATTGACATCTTTAGATTTAACTAAGGAAAAGGTTTATAGAGATTGAATTGAGAAACCTTATACAGTGAATACTGATATGAGATTTGTCATAAATAAAAATAATAATTATTATAATACTTTGTACTAGGCATGGGGTTTGAGCTTCATTGCAGGTCGGATTAAAAACCAATTATTGCATAAAAAAGTGAGTGTTTTGCTTTTTGCATGTGATGAAATATTTGAAATGAGGATTAAAAACTCGACCAGTGTATCAGATCAAATTAATCGACCACCATATGTGTTAATAAATGAAAAACATCGGTGTGGCTTGTTCAAACTAGCAGGACAAGAGTGAACTAGTCATCCGTTCAAATAGTGATTTGGTTAAAAAAATTATGTTGTTGTCGTTTTAACATTTGTCTAACCCTAGCTTAAATGCGAAACAACGAACAATGAAAGGATTAATAAAAAAATAATTAAAGAGTGAAATGAAAAGACGATGATATATTGTATTGACCCAGGTTAACACATAAAATTTATGGTTCGGATAATGAACATGACTATAATGAGTTAACTCAGTTGGACAATTTCTCTCTTTCTTTTTCCTTCCTTTGTTCTCTTCCCAATTGAAACTTGATTGAGTTGTAATTGACATTGGATTGGATTAAATCTAGAACTAAATTGAAAAGTTATAAAAAAATTGAAGAAATTTTTTTAAATTTTATGTCATATTGTATTAACCTTAACCAACCTTAGTTAACCTATAAAATTCACAATCCAAGTTATAGACATAATCCTAATTAGGTAATCTATTTGGACAACATGTCTCTTTCTTTTCTCATCTCTTACTCTCTTCATGGCTAGGCCTTAATTAGCCACAAGTTGGATGAATTTCAGGATTAAATTGAAGAGTTATAAAAAAGAATTGGGGAATAAATAAATAAATAAAAGCTTAAATATATGACTAAATTGAATTGCTATAAAAGGATTAGGGAGAAAAAAACTACCTAAAGAGTGCATTTCACACGCTAGTTTTTAAGGTGGCCGTGGAAATTGAGGATGAGTGTGCAACCTCCTTTATGATCCGATGGTTGTCTTCTTTGGCGTTACTAGAATAATCTTGTCAAGCCATTTCTCTCAGGGCAACGCATGTTGGCGTCAAACTCCTAAGTAGACAATACTTTCTGTTGTAGAAAAAACCCTTCAGATAACATAAGTAGACATAATTTTTTTATGCTAAATGATTGCAAAGGAGCAAGGGTGAAATTGATTTTTTTTTTTAATTTCAAGTTAAGCAATAAAAAAAAGATTATTGATAACAAATGGTTAAATTAAGGGATAAAAAATTACATTAAACAACAACAAAAAAAAAGCTTGAACGTTGTAGCTAAACCCGTTAAACCTATAATCCAGATCATGAACTTAACCGGATCTATTAACAAAATTATTAAGAAAAAGTTCTAAAAAGAGCTTAGATAGGCAGACCTTACACACCAAGGCTTGACATATTTGTTTTTTTAATTCCTTTTAAGGGGTGAACAACCTGAAAAAATCAAACAATACATCACCTGTTGATACAAACAACATGTTATTTGTTTGCCTAAATTCTATCCACCACTATGGTGGTAGAAAATCAAGCCAATTTTTTTTTACTAATTTATTTTCTAATCCATTTTTTAAAAAGAATATTTTATAAACCCCCTGAGGATATCTTTACTAATTTATCAATTTAGATATACTTCTTAAAAAACATTGAGATTTTAAACAATCAACACCAAACGTTTTTTAACAAATGAAATTTGTGAACACCGATGTCAATTATTTTGGTAGTCAGAATTGGTGAAAACAACAACTTTCTTTCTTAACACGTGGAATCCAATGATGCTTTCTATCTCGTCTCACAAATCAGTGATTGAAAAATAATAAAAATAAAATCTTGATTCAAAATTGAATTTAAAAAAAATTAAAGGACCAAAAGGTATAATTTTAGAAATTAGAGGATCAAATTGAACTTTTAGCGCTAACTTCAAACACATCATCTATTTTCGGTGTTTTTTTCACATTAATCCTCATTCTTTTAATTTTATCTCCTAGTCAACAAATAAAAAGAAATTAGATATCAATTTCACAATTAAAGAACTAAATAAAAAAATAAAAATTTAAATGATTAAAATGAAAAAATCTTTGAGTTTATATTGTACTGTGGTATGAATAATGTTTTATAATGTTGAACACCACCCTTCATTTTAGATTTTTTTTAATTTAATATCAAGAAATTAAAATAGTAATAATTTACTTAATATTAAACATTAATATATGCGTTCAAAAATTAAAATCCTATAACATAATTACAATTATGCCACTAAATAAACCACACCACTTTGCTTTCTCTCTCCAACAATGGAGTTCTAGAGAGAGAGATTGAAAGAGGAAAAATAGTAGAGGTTCAGTTCACCTGTACCAGACTTTGAAGTTAGTCTCTCTCTCTCTCTCTAAGATGGTGGTTTTTACTCTCTTTTAACCTCGAAAGAGAAATAAATAAATAAAAGGAATCTCCATGGAAATGCCCGGTCGAAGATCCAACAACTACACTCTCCTTAGCCAGCAGGCAGAGGAGCAACAGCAAGCACCGCCGCCATACTACGAGTCGTCGTCTCTCTCTGGTGACTCAAAAAATAACAAACTAATAATAAAGCAGCAAGAGAGAATCTTCGTGGATTGGGAGCCTGATCATAGAATAATGGGAGGAAACAGTAATCGAACTGGTTTGTATTCTTCATCGTCAGCAGCGATCGGTTTGCAAAGGCAATCGAGTTGGAGTAGTTTCGGAGAGAGTTCCTTATCAGGAGAGTATTACCCGCCGACTACTCTGTCAACCGGTGGAGTAAATGAGATTGATCAGGCGTATGGGTATGAGGATGGGAATTTTATGACGGCGGCCAGACTCCCCTCTAATGGATCCTCTGGGAAGAGTTGGGCGCAGCAAACTGAAGAAAGTTATCAGTTACAGTTGGCTTTGGCTTTGAGATTGTCGTCCGAGGCCACCTGTGCTGATGATCCTAATTTTCTCGATTCTTTTCCGGCTGAATCAGCGTTGCGCTCCTGTACCTCTAACTCGCCAGAGGCCTTGTCTCATCGATTTTGGGTATGCATGCTAATTTATTGTTTTTTTTTTCAAATAATAATAATAAAAATATATTCGTAGAAATGTTGACCTCGAGCTCTTACTTATGGATTAGATTATTTTACATAGTTTGGGTGACGAGACGAGGGAAAATTGATTTAGTTGATAACTAATGTTTGAAATCTATTCTAATCAATTGTGCATTGAAAATGAACTAATAATATGCAAGCTAGAGGTTAGAATATGTCGAAGACAAGAGGTGTTGTTTGGGATAATTTGGGGAAGAATGAAGTTTTTAATCATTTTCTGGTCTGCCCATAACAAAACCGTAGTTCTCTATCGTGAGCCTGGATCAAAACTAAAGCTATAAAAGTGATTCGATGTGTCAAATGAAGAAATATACATGTGGACATGAGAAGCTGCCATACTTTCCTAGTTGATGAGACAACCCTTTCTTGATTAGCCCTCCTGCAAAGTCCCTTTTGCTCTAGGTGGATGATTGCATGCAATCCCTCTAATTCAGTCTTATTAATTCTCCTCAATTTGTATTTGTGGATTGAACTTGCTACTCGGAACCATACTGTACACTAACCTTGTAGGAACTAAGTAGACAGCCCTTTTCGCTTTACGGTCATTCTTGCTGCAATCCAAGTAGGTTTCTTCTAACTTTAGCTTTTAGTGGATTGAAACTCAGACATAGAATTATGTTGTGTCACTGGAGGGAAGCCAAGATTGTCTTCATTTTAGCTGCTAAAGTGAAGCTTATTTTTCACTCTAGGATGGATGGAATGCAGATGGATGATATGGTGGGCCCCATAGACATTTTACTGCGAAATGAAAGAGGGGAGAGGTACCATTTATGAGTGGGTCTATTGGTGCTAGCCTACTCTACTACCAACTTTAACCTTAATCATTAGGAAAAAGGGTGAGGGTTAGTGTAATGTATTAAATCAAAACTTCTTTAGGTTATCTGTTGTTTGCATGTCATGCTTTGTAGATTAGCATAGTTATTTTCCCTGTGTATATGGGTGCACTAGAGGCTGAAAGTCCAAAGTAACCTCGAGGTGGATGTGTGATCCAGTTTCCGAAACTTTCATTCCACTTATTGGTGGTTTTGCGTATTAGCATCTGGCCTAGCATAATAAGACTGTACACGTCTCTTCATTTTAGTACAGCGAATGGAAATGTCAAATAGTCACAGCTCCACTCTTTACTTGGTTCCTCCTGTAGCATAATAACAAAACTAGCTTATTGGAATTCACCGTTAAAAGATGCAACTTATTAGTGTAGTGCACATCAGGTGAGTGGATGCTTATCATATTTAGACAAAATTCCCGATGGATTTTACCTAATACATGGAATGGATCCGTATGTGTGGACTGTGTGCACTGATTTGCAAGAGAATGGCCGTATTCCATCAATTGAATCACTAAAGTCTGTTGATCCCAATGCTGATTCTTCAATGGAAGTGGTTTTGATTGATCAACGTAGTGATCCATGCTTAAAGGAACTCCAGAATAGGGTCCATAGCATTTCTTGTAGCTGTGTAACAACAAAAGAGGTAGTTGATCAGCTGGCAAAGCTTGTTTGCAATCGGATGGGGTGAGTTCCAGTCTTTATTCATGCAAAAGTCTAAGAGGTAGCTTTTTATACAATACTTTGTTCATCGTGGTCTTATTGCTATCATAAGGGGGTCAGCCAGCAGACGAGAAGATGATTTCGTTTCCATCTGGAAGGAATGCAGTGATGATCTAAAAGATTGCTTAGGATCTGTTGTGGTTCCAATAGGCAGCCTATCCAGTGGTCTATGTAGTCATAGAGCTTTACTATTCAAGGTAAGAAGGCCTTTCATATTTTTATGCAGTGATTTCTATTTTTGTTTTCAACAATTAACTAGCATTTTGCTTGCAACTTTTGCTGGAGTTGCAGTATTTTAAAATTGATAACAAGTATGATGAAGAACATTTCTCAACCCCCTCACTAAAGAGTCCTGATTGTGAATCTGTATATTGTTTTTCTTGGTAGCAGAGAGGGATTGATGCTAACTTATATTATTTATGTAGGTGTTAGCTGACACTATTGATTTGCCATGTCGAATTGCAAAGGGCTGTAAATATTGTAAAAGAGATGATGCTTCCTCCTGTCTTGTTCAGTTCGAGCTTGACAGGTATTTTTTTTGCCAATCATCGTGGTATCTTTCTGTTATTATTTGTTGCCAATTCAACAATTTATCCAACATTGTTTAGTTGGTTTAAGTGTGAAATTAAATGAATCAAAGTTTAGTTGGTTTATTCAGAGTTATTGACATCCTCTCATTGTTGTAGATTCTTCCTTTTCTCCTTTTCTTTCTTGTGAACATAACCTTGCTTCTTCTAAGATCTATTTTAATGTTCATCCTTGTTACTTGTTAACAACATTGGAGAAGATTTTTTTTAAGATTTACAGAAGTAGACACATTGCATACAAATTCAACGTAATGCATACCTCGAGTAAAGCTAAACAAAGTAGTTTATATCAATAAATGTTAGATTCCAGTTGCCAGTTGATTGTTGTGGTTTATTTTCTCTCCTTTCTTCCTTGGTGTGCTACATGTCAAAGAACCATCTTAACCTAATAGATTAAGGTAAAGTTCTAAGATATAATTTATATTATTCTCTAATACATCCCCTTAAATGAAAGCCCTTTGAACTTGAAACTTGCATAGACCCACACTATCTTGTGTTTAATTTTTATCAAATAAATGGAGATGGTGAGATTCGAACTCATGACCGCTTGTCAGAACTATCTCAACCCAATAGCTTAAACTGTTAGGTAAGGTTCTAAGATATGATTTATATTATTCCCTAACACTACAATTGGGTCATTTTTTTATTAATGATGCAGTCTAGATTTTTTTGGCATTCTGGGACTCTAGGCTCTGCATATTTCATAATTATAGGTACAGTTTGTGAGTAACATCTAACAAAGTACATTTAATTCATTTCAGGGAGTATCTAGTTGACTTAGTTGGAATGCCTGGCTGTTTATGCGAGCCTGATTCCTTGCTCAACGGTCCTTCTTCCATTTCAATTTCTTCACCATTGCGCTTTCCTCGAATCAAATCAGTTGAACCTACCGTTGATTTCAGGTCATTGGCCGAACAATATTTCTTGGACTGCCAATCACTTAATCTTGTATTTGATGATGCTTCAGCAGGTAAATATTTTACAAAGCAGCTACATAAACCACACAAAGTCCATATTTCCGTGACCTGTCTCTGGATGTGATTATTTCTCTTCAACATGCGCTTTTTATTATCTGCCTGCATTAATGAGAGTATAATCTGTGTTTGCCAATTGCTCATGTTGCATGCCCTTAATTGCAAACTTGAATTAATTGCCCAAAGCTATCGTTTTACGAGAATTTATTAGTTGGATTTGTATATATTTTTATTGCTGTTATCTTGAAGTCTTGCTGCTAAAACTTGTAATTAGTTGATAAATTTGTTTTAGATCATTGTGTTCATGCAGGAGGTAATTATTAAATGAACATGGTTCACTATGTGAGGCTATGGATGATGCGAACCTCATGAGTATAAATATCCAGAAACTCATAATGAAGTGGATAAACAACCTAAGAAAGTTGAAATCAAGTTTGTGATAGATAAACCTTGACCCAGAGATAACCTTGTATCAAAAAACCAAAGGTATTGAAGATTGAACTTAGACCCGTTAATTATAGAGAATCAAGAACCCGAAGTATTTGAAGACGCCACAAAGTCAGTTATACCTTGATAAGTCAAATTTGTTCTTTGTCTCAGCAAAAAGAAAAGTGTTGCATCGCGTAAAACACAAGTTTATTTAAAACATTATGGCTGTTGAATTTTTGTAGCAAAAATAAAACAATATATAGTCCTCCTTAATAACTATAATGAACTCTTATTGGGTTGCAAACCAACAGACTCAAGCTAATAATTAGCAGACACAAGCCTAATGCCTAAAACAATTATAAAACAATTATAAAACATTGATTTTGGGTCAGAACAAACTCAAACTAAAACACAAGTCCTAAATTGAATGTAAATATCCAAATAATAAAATAAAACAACAAATAAAATCTTAAAACAATTCAGAGTAATACAAAGAAATAATTCAACCAAAAAGTAATCTACCATTAAATACTCAAACCCTTCTTTTCTTGTGTAGTTAGGATAAATATGGAATCTTTGTAAGAAAAAAAGATTTTGAAATATGAATGAATTCTTGCCACAATTAGAAATTATGATGCTGGCTATTAAAGATTCTTGTAAAATTACGAAACTAAAAAAAAATAAGTTACTGAATATCCTTGCGAGAAAAAAAATCCTCTACAAATAGGAAGTTCACAAATTAAAAGATAATAAATAACAAAATTCGCATTGCATTTATTGATATGTATTGCAAGACCTTACCAAACTTCGATTGATATGGAATTTTTAACCAATATACAACAATATTTCTGGAAACTCCTGGTAAAATTTCAGCTTGATCCAATAATCGAATCGAGAGTTATGCTTGATAGCGTAAAACTGGACAGTAGACATAATTACGTTATAATCCAAATTTTCTTGTTCAACCTTTTCTTGGATTATATCATTCCCTCTCTTCAAGATGATTCATCCTCAAATCACCAATAGGTATAATGGATGTTTATAGGACTTTTGTTTAAGTTTTTAAAGCTCTTTTCTTGTCAACACTTGCTTCTAACAACTTTCTATGAAAATTGCATCCTTCTCTATCGTCTTTCATTCCTTCGATGTTGTTGCTCCTATCTCTGAAGCTTGGCATTCGTAGAATAGTTCTTGTAACTTAACAAATTCTTGCTTTAAAACCCCAAACATACGAGATGTCTTTGCTTTCTTGAGCAAAAACCTTTATTCGTTCCCTTTCTCTTGGTAAATACATGACATAAATACAAAAAAGAGATGAAAGAAAAGCAATATATGATATGAAAACATTATGGAATAGGAATTCTAACCTTAAATTTTGAATTTGAAACTATAGGTACCATACTAATTTTAACACCAAACTCGAAAACTTCAATTTACTTACCCGAATGAATCTCCCTCTATAAACCAAAATTTGCAATCTTGTTAATTTCTTAATTTTTTTTTTACTCTAAATAGATATTCTAGATAGAATTAAATGTTGGACTTTTTTTTTCTTCAAATGATCCTTAACACAAAACTATACAATATTGAAAGAAGAGAGAATAAAACTGACTCAAAACAAGACAAAAAAAAAGAAAAACCATGGATATAAAGATCCATAAACCTACAACAACGTAGATAAACAACCCAAGAAAGCTGAAATTCAGGTTTAGATAGAAACCTAACCCAGAGATAACCTGTACCTAAGAACCAAAGGTAGTGGAAAAGAACTTGGATCCGTTGTTTATAGCGAAACAAGAACCCGAAGTATACAAATACGCCACAAGGTCGGTTGTATCTTGATAAGTCAGTTGTTGATCTTTGTCCTAACAAAGAAAAAAGGTTGCATCACGCAAAACACAACTTTATTCAAAACATTATGGCTGTTGACTTTTGTAGCAAAGAAAATAATGTATAGTCCTCCTAAATAATCATAATAGACTCTTATTGGGTTGTAAATCAATTGATCCAAGCTAATAATCAACTAACACAAGTCTAATGCCTAAAATAGTTTAAAACATTAATTTTGGATCAAAACTAAAACACAAGCCCTAAACTGAATATAAATATCCAAATAATGAAATAAAATAAAAAATAAAACCTGAAAATAATTCAGCTTAATACATAGAAATAATTCAACCCAAAAAGTAATCTACCATTAAATATTTCAACACTCATTTCCTTATGTAGTTAGGATAAAGAAGGAATTCTTGTAAGAAAAGATTTTGGAATATAAAGGAATCTTTGCCACACTTGAAAACTATGATGTTACCCATTAAAGATTCTTGTAGAACTAAAAAATTCTCAAAAATAAGCCGCTGAATATTCTTGTGTTACGAGGAAATGAATCATCTTCAAATAAAAAGTTCACAAGTCAAAAGGCAACAAATAACAAAATTCGTATGCATCTATTGATTTGTATCGTAAGACCTTATCGAATTCCGATTGACCTGAAATTTTAACCCGATGTGGAACATCATGTGTGGAAACTCCTAGTAAAATTCCAGCCCGATCCGACGGTCTGATTGAGAGTTATGCTCAAGAGCGTTAAAATTGGACAATAGATACAATTACACTAAAATCCAAATTTTCTCTAACCTTTTCTTGGATCATATCAATGAACTAACCATGAAAGGGAAATAATCATTTTTCTAATTTCTTCTTAACAATGAGAAATATTTCTTTATTTTTTCTTTATAGCCATATTTATTGTTCGTTTATTTTAAAGTTGGTGATGTGGCCAAATAAGATGATATGTCCTTCCATAATTGGTTGGTCCATGGCATGAACAAGCTCACCTAATAATTTTTCCAACTTAAATTCATATGTACCTATCAAACCCAAAAAGTGAGCTATCATTTTTTCATTAAAATACTTAAATGTATTGGACTGAACTACCCTTCGGTAACCTACTTTACTGTAGACAAATTTCTAATTTAATCTTCCCTTTCCCATTTTTGCAAGATCAAAAAGGTTTGTGCTCACTCTCCCTGATATTTTGTTTCCTCAGTACTTTATGTCTTTACAGTATGTCAAGAGTTTTAGTTTTCTAGCTTCATAAGATTGATTTGATGGATTTTGATATGCATGCCTTAACTGCCCTGTAACTTTGATAGCAAAGACCAAGAAGATGGTCGTGTGGTATAATAATATCCTCTCATCTCACAACTGATTTTAGAGGAAACGACTTGATCTTGGGTAAAGATCCAACCACTTTTGGAAGGATAGGAAACCATGTTGACTTCTCTTATGTGTATTTAAGAGACCTCCTTTACTAAAAGTTGAAATTAGGGTTTTTTTTTTTTTTTTTTAACTCTTCTCTCAAAGTGTATTTAGCTTGGTAACTTAAAAACTCCAGCAGTGTTAATCTATCATTTAAACAAATGGGTGTTTTGGTATGGAATAATTTAGTTTGGGTTCGATGGAGTGCATAAATAATTTGTATGGAGAGTTGTTAAATTCTGACTTCTCACTTTATTTCATAATGAATTCTTGAATATATACAGCATCTACATATCTATATTAGGACAGCTATTAACTATATATAAATAGGTATTATTGCTAGGTTCTGATTTATAGGAAAAGATATCTGATTTTCTGTTTTTACTCTCTACAAATCAGCTTGAAATCTGCCTTAATTACTTCAGAATCTTCAACACTCCCCCTCAAGCTGGATGGAAGAGATCTTTCATTCCCAGCTTGTCCAAGGTGTTTTTGAACACAGGATTCTGAACACCTTTAGTAAATATATCAGCAAGTTGTTCCCCGGTAGGCACATAAGGAGTGCATATCAATCCACTCTCTAACTTTTCTTTGATGAAATGTCTGTCTACCTCCACATGTTTAGTTCTATCATGTTGTACTGGATTGTGTGCTATTGCAATGGCAAACTTATTGTCACAGTACAACTTCATTGGTTCATCCCATTTGATTCTTAAATCTTCTAGGATAATCTTCATCCATTGTAACTCACAAATTCCAAGGGCCATTGATTTGAATTCTGCTTCTGCACTTGATCTTGACACAACATTTTTTTTTTTTGCTTCTCCATGTCACAAGATTTCCTCCCAGTAGAGTACAATTTCCTGATGTTGATCTTCTATCTGTTAATGCACCAGCATAGTCTGCATCTGTATAGCATTCAAGGTTCAAATTCCCATGATTTTTATACAAAATTCCTTTTCCAGGAGTAGACTTCAAGTATCTGAGGAGTCTATACACTGCCTGGAGATGTGAATCTTTCGGGTTGTGCATAAATTGACTCACCACACTCACGGCATAAGCAATGTCTGGACGAGTGTGAGCTAAGTAGATCAACTTACCAACTAACCTTTGGTATTGACCCTTGTCAGTTGTGGCTCCTTCCTCATCATTCTCAAGTCTGTGCTTTAGATCAATAGGTGTTTCACATGGTTTGCAGTCAACCATTCCTGTTTCCTTTAGAAGATCAAGAATATACTTCTGTTGAGAGATAAAAATCCCCTTTTCTGAATGTGCCACTTTTATGCCAAGAAAGTATTTCAACTTCCCCAATTCCTTGATTTCAAATTCTACTGAAAGTCTCTTTCTCAACTTATCTCTTTCCATAAAGTCATCACCTGTTATTATAATGTCATCAACATAAACAATCAGAATAGTAACTCCCCCTGAAATGGAGTGTTTGATGAATAAAGTATGATCTCCTTGGCTTTGCCGATATCCCATAAAACCCATGGCTTTGGTGAACCTTTCAAACCAGGCTCTAGGAGACTGTTTTAAGCCATAAAGTGTCTTCTTTAGTCTGCAGACCTGGTTGGGAAGAAGGGAGTGACTGAATCCTAGTGGTGGATCCATATAAACTTCTTCCAACTCTCCATGTAAGAAGGCATTCTTAACATCATATTGCTGCATACACCATCCAAGATTAGCAGATAAAGAAAACAGAATTTGAATGGTGTTCATCTTAGCAACTGGAGCAAATGTCTCTTGATAGTCTATCCCAAATGTTTGTGTAAATCCTTTTGCAACTAGCCTGACTTTATACCTTTCTAGGCTGCCATCAGCTTTATATTTCAGGGCATAAACCCACTTACACCTTATTGTTTTCTTCTCTTTTGGTAACTCAACTATTTCCCATGTTTGATTCCTCTCTAGTGCATTCATCTCCTCTCATGGCAGTTTTTCAATTCTCATTTCTTAGAGCCTCATGTAAGGTTTTTGGGATAGGTATGGTGTTTATTTTTGAGAGAAAGGCTTTGTGTGATGGTGAGAACTTTTGAAATGACATAAAATTAGCTATAGGATATAAGGGATTCTTAGTGCATTCTCTTCTTCCTTTTCTAATAGCAATTGGCTGATCAAGATCAGGAATAGGTAGAGATGAATGAGAAAGTTCATTACCTTGTTCTGGTTTGGATTCTTAGGCTTGCAAGAGAGTCAAATCAGGTTGTATCCTTCTTCTATATACCTGAAGAGGTCTGTCAGCAGTAGTTTCTCGTTGCAGAGTAATATTTGGAGACTCACAAGATGGTGAAATGGGAGATGATTGCTGCCTAGATGGGATTTGGAATGAAAAAATGTCATAGTCATTGTTAGTCTTATCTTCTGTGTTGTTTTCCTCCCCCTGAAGAGAAGATTTGTTGAAGAAAGACTGATTTTCATTAAAACTTACATCCTTTGACACAAGAAATCTCTTTGAAATGGATGATAACATTTGTAACCTTTTTGTGTGATGGAATATCCTATGAAAACACACTTAAGAGCTCTAGCATCAAGTTTGTCTCGTTGATGTTTATGAATGTGAACATAGGTGACACACCCAAAGATCCTTGGGGGAATTTTAGAATAAAAATTATTCTTTGGAAAGAATTCTGACAAATAGTTTAAAGGACTTTTGAAACCAATAACTCTTGAAGGTATTTGATTTATCAAATACCTAGAGGTTAAAACTGCTTCTCCCCAATAATTTTTTGGAACTTGATGTTGGAAAAGTAGAGCTCGAGTAGCCTTAAGGAGATGTCTATTTTTTTCTTTCTACCAACCCATTTTATTGGGGAGTATTAACACAAGATGATTGATGAATAATTCCTTCTTTTTCAAAGTATGGTGATAAAATCTAATTAAAGTAGTCCCGAGCATTATCAGTTCTAAAACCCTTAATGTTAACCCCAAATTGATTCCTTATCATATTTGCAAAGTTTGGAAGGATATGACTCACATCAGATTTTCTTTTAAGAAGGTAAACCCAAGTCATTCGGGTGCAATCATCAATAAATGTTACAAAACCTTTTGCTCCTGAAATATTAGGAATGTTATATGGACCCCATATATCCGAGTGAATTATAGTAAATGGAGACAGATCTTGAATCACTTATAGGAAAAGGCACTCTATGGTGCTTTGCAAATTCACAGATTTCACAATGAAATTGTTCAACATCAAGATCTTTAAATAAAGATGGAAACATGTTCCTAAGAGTCTTAAATGATAGATGTCCTAAACGACAATGATGATTCCAAACATCAGTTTTATTAGAATTAATTGAAATGAATGATAGAGAAGGGGAGTTACTACTGCTGCCTTGCACTCCAAGCATGTACAGCCCATCCTTGACTCTAGCTTGCCCAATTGTCCTCCCCGTAGCTAGGTCCTGAAATATGCAGTGATCAAGGAAGAAAGTTACACCACAATTTATGTCTTTAATTAGTTTTCGGATAGACAACAGATTTGCAGTAAGATTAGGAACATGTAATACTCTTTTAAGAGTAAATACATGATTAAAAGGGATTGTTCCTTGGCCTGCAACTGTGGTTAGAGATCCATCAGCTACTGTGATTTTCTTACTGCTAGGACAGGGTTGATATGATGTGAAGGCACCTGTAGAATAAGTCATATGGTCTGTTGCACCTGAGTCAATGACCCAGATGTTGGAATGGTTCTTGTTTGAGGCACTAAAGACATGAGAAATTAGAATTTTACCATTTTGAGCAAGAGAGCATGATCCAAATGCTCATTACGCCCCATCTTTGGTGGTTTTCCATGGAGTTTCCAGCAGGTCTCCTTTGTATGACTTGTTTTCTTGCAATAGTTATAAAACTGATCATCCTTAAAGAATTTTCTCCCTTCAGTCTTCACCACTTCTGCACCATTCATGGCATCATTTTGGTTTCTGCTAGCATCACTTAGGTTTCTGCTATTAGTTATCATCAAAGCAGAACCTTCAGTATTTGGGACCTCAAGCATCACAATTCTCCTTCCTTCTTCTGCCCTTATTACTGAAAATACCTCATTGAGTGAGGGCAGAGATTCCTTTTCAAGTATTTGGACTCGCATTTGATCAAATTCAATGTTAAGTCCTGCAAGAAATTCAAAGATCCTTTCTCTTTCTACATAATTCTTTAAAATCATAGCATCATCACTACACTGCATCTTAAAATCCTGATAATAATCCAATTCCAACCAGAAACTTTTTATAGTATTGTAATATTCAATAACCATCATATTACCTTGTTTGGTCATTGAAAGCTTCGTCTTAATCTCATAGATTAACGTAGCATCCTTCACTTTAGAGTAGGTCTATCTCACTGCATCCCATATGTCTTTTGCTGTAACCAGAAACATATAATGCCCACAAACTTCTGGCATAATAGAGTTCCATAGCCATGACATAATCATGGAGTTTTTTTCATCCCAGAGTTTTTTTTTTTAATCTTTCCCTTTCCTTTAAGAAAGGTTTTTACTATCTGTGACCACTTTAGTTAGTTTCTTCCATTCAGTCTATAGGATGACTGTAAGCTCTGGAATTCCCCTGATATTTGGGTTTCTTTTGTAGTGTTTTCAGACATGTTTTTTCAGATCTGGACAGGTTTGCTAGAGCAAGTGACTAGAATTGTCAAGACGGGTGGGAATGAGAGGGGGAATCCCAGATTTAGACTCTGATATAGAGAGAGATAGGCTAAAAAAATACAGGCTCGGTTTAGGCTCTGATACCATATGGAGAGTTGTTAAATTCTGACTTTTCACTTTATTTCATAATGAATTCTTGAATATATACAGCATCTACATATCTATATGAGGACAACTATTAACTACACATAAATAGGTATTATTGCTAGGTTCTGATTTATAGGAAAAGATATCTGACTTTATGTTTTTACTCCCTACAAATCAGCTTCAAATCTGCCTTAATTACTTCAGAATCTTCAACAATTTATAGCTCATTTTGATCATTAGAATTTCACAAGAACACATATCAATTCTGTAGGTATTATCAAATCTCATATTTAGAACCAGCACGTCAATTAAGAATTGATTTCAACAAATTACGAAATTGAAGATTTCCGTACATTTCAAAATCCCATCGAAAGGGATGGGATTTACTCAGATTTCCATGGTAAATGCCATTGCAAACTTCATATTCCCAAAATGCCCTCAACATTTCCTAGTATATAGTGTTTATCTTTGTCAAAAGTTAATCACATTCTCATTGGAACATCACAAACTTTCACAGTTGGCTAAAGAATGGTTGCTGATCAAATACAATTCATTGACCCAAACAAATATATTGCATATATATATATAACAATCTCTTCTTTTATTGTTGTCATCAAAAGTTGAAGATAGGAAAAAAAAATAATTCTTCATGAAAAAGTTACATAGAGGAGAGGTGATGATAGAGGGATAATGTATAAACAAGGAGAAAACTTCAAGCAAAAAAATAGAAAGTTACATAGATGCATGCATAAAGCTCCATAATAGAAGATAATTGTTGATTCTTGTACAAACCTGTGGCTGTGGATAAGAAACTACTAGTTTACCTTTGTTTAGAAGCCTCCCCTATGAAAGACAATGTTTTATTTGAGTATTTATTTTTTATTTGATGGGATATTCTTAATGACAATGTGGTTATTCTAATTTTTTTTTCTTTTTTAATATTTTTTAATTTAAGATTATCAAAGAACTAAATTCTACCATGTTAGTGCTGTTATGAATAGGGGAATTCAATTAGAAAAAAGAGGAATTCAATTTGGCTTATAGAAATGAATTCAATTTCAACATAGAATTGATTCCAAACATGGTGTTAATGGTCTGGTTAATTGAAAATTTTCATAAGGGTAAATTGTAAAAGGTGCTCAATGGTCGAAGTAGAGATAATCCATGAACAAATTATTTGGTGCAATTAGCGCTCGAATAAATTTGGGTACTTAATCACGTATCTTGTTAAGAAAAATTTGGTTTCCATCCAATTGGGTTAAGTGAAACACACAAGGGGCATGTGACTTATCAAAATTGGGATGGAAATCTAATTCACTTAATGGAAGCCACTATCATATCCCTAATTTTGTCTAGAGACTATTTCTAGTTTGATCAATAACTAGGGGGTTGGACTTTTTTCTACCATTTTTATAATGGCTTATGTATTTATCTCATTCAAAATTATACCAAGAGATAACATCCAATAGTAGAAGGCAATGCATCTAGTTCCGTACCATAAGTCAATGATTTACTGCTATGTTATCTCTACGAAATTGAGCACTAAATTTCAGAATTTTCTATGGAGGCCAAAATTGTTTGCAAAACTTTGCCTTTTGGATGTCTTGAAATGTTTGGTTGCTTTGGAAATAAAAACTTTATTGACACCTAAGAGAAGGAGCAAAAAGTACAAAAGGGCTATCAACCAGTCAATGATTCACTATGTTTTAAACTTGTTATCTCTACTTTTGAATTCAATTTACTATATTGTTATCTCTACTTTTGAAGTCGCTTGCCAATATAAAGAATGGTTTTCCTAGCCTCCTAGGGCTTATCGCCTTATCTAATTTTGGTTCGAGAATTGCATTCAACTTTAAATGGCAGTGCAGAGGTGGAGTGTTATTTACAGGGTGGAAAGCACCGTATGCAATAACTCTTCTATGGGACAGGTTGTTATTTATTAACCCTCTATCCAATTCTATTATGCAGGCCAGTTAGTTTGACTAACTACCGTTAGCTGACTCAAATAAAAGTTTTAGATAGTACCACATCAACGGTTTGTTGGAATTCAAAAACATTTAATTATTAAAATTAAGAAAAACTAAATAAAATATAATTCTTCAACTTTTCATAAATATTTTAAAATACATAAAATTATTATACTAAATGAAAAACAATTTGGATAATAATAAAAAAAGAAATACCATTTTTTTATATTTTTTAACCATTAAAAAAATTATTCAATTGAAAAATGAAGATAATTTTAAAAAATTAAGGTTAGAATCTCATATAACCACATGAGAAAAAAATAGTTTTTCATTTTGTTTTTAAAAAATGTATTTATATTTTTTTCAATTTAATATGTTATTATTTTAAAAACTTTATTATTATTTTTTAAATTATTTAGTTTTTCTTAATATTATTAATAATTAATATTTATTTATATTCATATAAACCGTACACATGGCATGCTCTCGACCCATTTAATTTGGTAAACTGACGGTAGTTTGTCAATATAATGGACTTGTATACTGAGAAATCAATAACTACCAACTTGTCTAGTAAAAGGATTGTTGTAAACTAAAATCATGTAGGGAGGCCAGTATAACCAAAATTTGAAAGTATAAGGACATTTGGTCATTTTCACCCATTATTTATATGGTTAATATGTGACAAATCTTGTAGCTAGAGGATTATTTCATTTTAAGTTTGATACATATTAATATTTATTCATTCAGTGAATTGCACCTTTTTTAAGTGTTCTAACCATGTGCTTGTCATGGAAGCTTAATATATATAGGTCATGTTGGTTTTGTTCATGTGCATTTTGTATTTCCATGTTATTGCTATTACTTCTTGTCTTTTTTCATTTCTTCAGTCCAATTACTTTCATCGTATATTCGTATTGACTTCTTTGGTTCCATTACCCATATGTATGATAAACTGACTGTCAATTATACTAAATTTTGCCAAAATTTCTCCCTCTGCTAGTACCAGACATGTCTAGTTATTGAATTCCCATGTGAAACTGGTAGTTGATTTTGATGTTTCCATTTTTCTATCAAATGCAAAGTGCAAATTGGGTTTTCACACAAGTTGATACTTCCATTAGTTTTCCATGTAGAGGAGAAAATTCTGAAGCTTCCGTTGCTGTTAACTGCTGTCATTGCAGGCACTGTTGATGAGGGTGCAGGTCCTGGATTTGTTATGAATTCTAAACAAATCGACAGGACAGGCCCAGAAAGAAATAACCTTGTGCAATTCTCAAGTAACACCAATGAAATTTCAAAGTTACCTTGGCAACTGAAAGTTAATCATATAAGTGGCCTAGATAAAGCGTACAATCCATCCCAGAATGCTAAACAATCAATGAATGAGGTCAGAGATCCAATCCCATTAAAGAAAATCCCACCAGTTGTGCGTAGAGATATCCGGCCACTTATATCATTGTCTGATCAAAGAGTTGATGCTAGTAAAGATTCCATTTCTGAAGGTAGTCAACTGGTTTCTGGCAAAACAAGTAAAGAACTTTCACTTGATGTGGAGGATTTGGATATTCCTTGGAGTGATCTTGTATTAAAAGAAAGAATTGGAGCAGGTATGTTTCTTGATAGAGTTGGAAAAGAAAACATGACCTTGGTGTATTAGCATATCACCAATGTTTCTCTCATGCCATTATGCCAATTTTCTTGTGGAGACTGTATTTATGATGTGAATGGGTTTATTTTCAGGTTCTTTTGGAACTGTCCATCGTGCTGATTGGCATGGCTCGGTAAGTATTTAATATTTTTTTCTACAGTTACATAACAATAGAAATGGGGAAGGCATGCTTTGCATTCCATTTTCTTCTCTGGTTTGTGAATTTTGATCTCTATCTGTGATAGATTAGTGAGGATCTGTTTATATTAATTTGGGGGAGAATTTTTTTGAAGAATGGTTATTTGCTTGTTGACTTGATGGAATCTCTTGGAATAGGTAACTTACTATATACGAGACTGTTAATTTTCTGTCAAATCCAAGTTCGAAAAGAAAACACTATTTTGGCTTCATGGATGACATTTTGTACTATGTCAACTTTAGGATGCTACCCAAAAAGTTTATTATTTTATATCAGAAAGTTTGAGTCGAAGTTTATTATTGGCTTGCCTTTTTCTCATCATAGTATCTGAAGGACTGTAACAATCTCCTAACCACACAGTTCTGTGAAGTGCTTGTATGGTATTATATTCAAATAATATTGCCATTCTCAAGCAAGATACCTAGGATGTATTGTTTATCACGCAATATTTTTGCATTTTTATCTTGCCAAGTTCCTGTCCTTTATCTTGTTCTAATTTTTCCTTCTATCCTTACTGATTTCTTGTTGCATTACTGTCATTCTTGCACATGTAAATAGGAGTAGTCACATTTATATATGTAGTCTTTTTTTTTTTTTACTCTGGGGATTTAAATGTTGTTTTCCTTTTCCTTTCATTGATTTTTCTTGAAGTCTTTTTTAAACTAATATTTTATATTCCACTGATTTGTACAGAATTTTGAATACACACCCACGCACACACACAAATTTATGTCTTAATTGCAGGATGTTGCTGTGAAAATTCTCATGGAGCAAGACTTTCATGCCGAACGCTTTAAGGAATTTCTGAGGGAGGTGTGTTTTATCTAGAATTGAGTGTGTTGTGCACTAAGCTTGAGAAAATTTTTGTTTATGTTTCTTGGTTTGTATTTGAACTGCCGAGTTTCTTATCTTTTGTTCAGGTTGCAATAATGAAACGCTTGCGGCATCCAAATATAGTTCTTTTTATGGGTGCCGTTACTCAGCCCCCAAACTTATCCATAGTGACAGAATATTTATCAAGGTTTCGTGATGTCTTCTTAGAAACCCCTCCTATTTCTTGTATAATGTGGAGTCTACAGAGTTAAACCATCTTTTGCTTCACTTATTTGAATGTTAATTCTATCACTACTGAAGTTAACCAAATTAAATATTTTGGTTTGCACTGCAGGGGTAGCTTGTATAGGCTTTTACACAAGTCAGGTGCAAGAGACATGTTGGATGAAAGGCGTCGGTTGAGTATGGCTTATGATGTGGTATGGATTTGAAACTTCAATTTTTTTTTTTTTGTAATGTCTTCTTTTTCTATATTTAAACTTGTTATGTGCATTCAAATCTCCTCCACTGCCTTGGATAGCTAATTGAGTTGCCATTGTTGCTCACAGGCAAAGGGTATGAATTATCTTCACAAACATAATCCTCCCATTGTCCATAGAGATCTGAAATCTCCTAATCTTTTGGTGGACAAAAAATATACAGTGAAGGTAAGGCTGATATTGCAAGTAGCAGAAAGACTACCAATTTCCCATTTTATGATTATTGAGGATGGAAATGCAATTGAATCCTGTTGCCGTAGTTTAATTTGTAAAGATGCAATGCCTTGGTAGGCTTTGAAGAAAATATTGTTAGACAGCTGATCTAGGTGGCTCATGTAATGTAATATTTTTCCGTACATGTTTAGATGTTACCATGTACTGGTATTGTTACTTGCTATAGTTTTTCTTTGACTATTTCCAGGTTTGTCTTGTAGAAGGAGGCCATCCTGTTCAGGATAGTCAGTTGTCTTGCTTGTAGGATGTATCACATTGGCAATGCTCGCAAAATTTTGATCATTTTGTTGACCAGTTTGAAATCAACAGATTGTTGATGTCTTATACTGCATGATGAAGTTGCAAATTTTAGCACGGTGAAAAGAGTAGTAGTATCTCATTTATTTCTCACTGAATTTCTTTAGTAAATCTAGGGATTAATATTTTATTAATTTATGCCATGATCGGAGGGATATGTGATTCTGTTAATAAGTGAGCATATTTATGGAGGAAAATTTGTTTGGCATCTTTTGTTTTCTTTGGTCAGAATAGCTTTATGTATGAGTGTGTTCTGTGGCCTCCAAAAGTTGTTTCTTTTCTTTTTTCTCCCCTGTAAGATTTCATTTTCTTTATCGAGTACTTTACTTTGATGCATGTCCTTACCTTTTGCTCACTTTGTTTGATCAATTCAGGTTTGTGATTTTGGGCTTTCACGTTTGAAAGCAAACACATTTCTTTCATCAAAGTCAGCAGCAGGGACTGTAAGTGCAGTAACTTAACAACATGACTGGATCTTCGTTTTAAGATGGCTTGGGACACTCTTTATCAAAATATGAGCTTAACAATACTTCTTCCAATTTATTAGCCTGAGTGGATGGCACCTGAAGTTCTATGTGATGAATCATCAAATGAAAAGTCCGATGTATACAGCTTTGGTGTAATCCTGTGGGAGCTAGCAACATTGCAGCAACCTTGGAGCAATTTAAATCCAGCACAGGTTTGTGTTATGAAGTTTCATAGTTGGTTTGGAAATGATAGAATGTGAATGGAGTAAGATTATTCATTATTGACAATTTAACTTATTAAGAAAAATCTTGGAAGTGGATATCCAGAATATTATTAGATGAGAGACAATATCCTACAAGTACATATCTACAGTAATAATAAGTATGACTGTAACTACTAGACGACCTCTGCCAAGGTCCTGATAAGGCCTCTCTAATTATGGGAACCATGTATTGTGTGTTTGCTTTCCTGATAAGTCCTTGGTTGGAGAGTTGCTTTCTGATGCTAGTTTTTATGCCTAAATATCCATGCAAAATAGATGCCTTTCCTTTCACGTTTCTTGGATTTATCTGAAGTTCTATGTTAATCATAAATGAGCGTGACCTATATTGAAGGTGTCCACTCCAGGCTCCAGCAATGAGCTAAAATAGGGACCAGTTCTGTTTCTTGAGGGGTGTAGCAGCTGTTCCTGTTCTTTTATCAAAGCTTTTCCAGCTTATTTAGGAGCCAGGTTGGCTGCATGCGTGTGGTTATTGAAATTATTTCATTTAATTTTAGTGTTTGCAAGCAGCTCTGTATCATTTTGGTTATTGTGGTGGTCTGCAAGTGTGATGATGTTTTTTCATGCTTGTTTTCATCTTCTATTTTCTTTTTTTGGGTTTATTCCGGTTTGGTTCCTTGGTACCTTTTTTTTTTTTTTTTTTTTTTTTTTTTTTTTTTGCGAATACTGGTGAGGATACATTGTTTGAAATTGATTACAAGATACATATTATCGATATGGATATTATGTTGTAGGTTGTAGCGGCTGTTGGTTTCAAGGGCAAAAGGCTTGAGATTCCTCGGGATTTAAATCCTCAAGTGGTTTCATTAATTGAGTCTTGCTGGGCCAAGTAAGTTCAAAGATCTGGCTTCTTATTTCAACCTTTTCAGTTGTATGCTATTTTCACCTCATTATTTTTATTACTACAGTGAACCGTGGAAACGACCTTCCTTTGCTAGTGTCATGGAATCTTTGAGGTCATTGATTAAACCTCCCACACCCCAACCTGGTCTTGCAGGCATGACTTTGCTTGCCTGAAGCATTGGAACATCAACAGTCTTTGTGCACATAATACATCATTCTTTTGAGAATAGATGTTTGACAGGAATAACCACTGTTTAGATAGTCTCAGGTGAGATCCAGTTTAATACACTAACATTGAACGATGCCTGAGTAAAGTTAGCGGAGATATAACCAGGTTTTGTTGGAAAATTAAGAAAAGCTTGGAATTCTTTTATAGCAATTCATTCGTAACCACAAAGTTCGCATCTTCACTTATACGAGATCCTGGCTGGGAATTAATGATGGGTTAGCATTTGTTTCGTAATTGGATCCCTAGTGTGTAGGTTTTTTACTAGTTCCAATATTACATTTTTGGTTGGCTTAAATTGCTGATGCCCGTCTTTATTTGCTTGTTTGCAGAAATCATTGTTGTCCATTCTATTCCCATGGCAGCTGGGAATTCTGAATTTTATCACAACCCAAGGAATTGGATCGATATTCCAATTATCTTTTCTGCTGCGACAAATATTGTTTGCGTGTGGTGGGGAAATTGTATAAAGTCATAATTTTGTATGTAAAGTCTGTAACTTAAATTAGCTTTAATGAGAAGTAGCTTCATCGGCATTGCACATCATTGAGATTATGTTTTCCAAAATTGACTTTGTTCCAATCATGAAAAGGTAATGTTCAGATGCCATGAGATTTCAATATTATGTTTCGGCCACATTGCGCGAGCAACTAAACAACACAACCAGACGAAGTGAAAGATATCTAAAAGGAGTGTTTTTCAGCTTGTTTCGGCCCAAAGAATTCTTCAGTGCATGTTTTTTCTGTTATTTCTTTTTGCCCAAATTGTAAACACTCAAAAAAAAAAAAAAAAAAAAAACTAAAGCTAGAAATGACTCTACAGTCATTTTTTATTTTTGAATCGATAGCGGCAATTTTTGCTGCTGATTTTTAAATTAGTAACGATATAGTTTTTGGCTGTTGATTTTTGATTCGATAGCGATACAATTTTGATTGTCGATTTCTGAATAAGCAGTGACATTGTAAATTTCTAAATAAGCAGTGACATTGTAAAACTCAATAAAAATGATTGGTTTGATTGGTTTGTTCTAGGAGAGAATTAGAATAGAAACTAATCTAAAATAACTCAAAAAGAGGATAAGGGTAAACTTTGTCCAGCACCCAAACACTTTATTTCATTTAAGAAAAGAGAGATGGCGACTCTTTCCAAAATCAGCTGCATGTGTCTAGTTGCATGCTCATGCCCCTTTTCCTTCTTCCCAAAGAGAGCTGAACAAACCCTTGTTGCATGTGCTTTCCTTAGGGGTGAGAGAGAAAAGGAGAGCTTGAGAGGAGGTTGAACAGCTTTAGACATGGTTGGAGAAGAGGTATAGAATCGGTGGGGAGAAACCAACAGAAGGAGGAGAAACCGAGAGAAGAAAAAGGGAAAACCAGGAGAAGAAGAAAAGAAATATTATCAAACTTTCCCCAAATCTACTTAGATTCATAAGGTATGGGTCTTGTACCTCCTTTCTCCTGTTCTTGTGACTTTGAAACCGAAAGGATGAAGAAAAAACCATGAGGGAATGCCCAGAATTTTTATACCAGCTGTGAAGGAAACCCAAACTAAGAGGAGGGACAAAAATGGGGCTGGAGACTTAATTTCAAAACATTTAACAAAGAAAAATGAATAGATTGAATGGACAAAACTTGGTAAAGGGCCGGTCATAACTGAAGGGCTAAACAAAATGTATTATGTGATGAAATGCATGTAGATGTTGATGCTTGAAAATTATATGATTATGCTAGATTCTACGAACAAATTGTATGTTGCAACCGAAATGCATGTAGATGTCCATGCTTGAAATTGTTTGATTTTCTGGATTCTAAGAACAAATTGTGTGCTGAAACTGAAATGATGTTGATGTCCTTGCTTGAATTTTGAGATGGAAATAGGTTGCAACAAGATTTTGTTACTGTCCATGTGATAAAAATGAAATAGAATCATTATGTGTTGTAGAATTGTTATCGCTTGTTTGATTCAGTGAGTTCGTCCACCTTGGGTGAGAAACATTGGTAGAGGAAGCCTAGTGTAAGCCTTACGCTTGACCGAAAGGAAGAAATGAAACCAGAAACGATTCCATCGCCGCTGTCGATTTCTAAATCGGCAGCGACAGGGGTTGCGCTGATGATTTCTGAGTCGGTAGTGACTCAGGTTTCGTCAATAATTTTGGTGTCAACAACGAATCATTTTAGCTGCTGAATTGTGGTGTTAGTAGTAAACCAGTTTTCACTGTCGAATTGTGGTGTCATTAGTGAACTAGTTTCGCTGAGGATTATAAGTTCTAGCGAATCAGTTCGCTGACGAATCTGTGTCACCAATGAATCAGTTTCATTGACGATTCTACGTTCCAGCGAATCAGTTCGCTGACGAATCTGCATCACTAGCGAACCAGCTTTGCTGACGATTCTGCGTTCCAGCGAATCAATTCTCTGGTGAATCTACGGCACTAGCAAACCAGTTTTCGCTTACTAATTTTTGCAGCAGATTTACATATTTGAATTGGTTCAATGATTAAAATGATTGCATTGCGTGATTGTGTAATACTTGGAACACTTGAATGTGAATATGTGGATTCTTGAAATATGTATGGTGATGAGTCATGTGATTTCAGAATGCAAATGTGTTGATTTGTGATCAGTGATGTGTTAGATGATGCGACTGGGATTGGACATTCGACCGGGCAAAGACATCCCACAGGAGGAACAAGTAAGTGGTTTCCACCTTTTTCTTGTATAACGTTAATGTTATGAAATAACTTGTTTGAGGATGATATATATTATTGCATTGTGATGAATGTTAAACCGACCATAAAATGTTGATTGAGTTGTTGACAAATATTAAACCGATTATGAAATGTTGATTGAGTTGTTGATGAATATTAAACCAGTTATGAAATGTTAATTAAGTTACTGATTAGTTTTGGCTAATGGCATCTGAGATGGATGACCGAGTTGTGATTGATGATTAGCTTCGGCTAATGACATCCGAGATGGATGACCGAGTTGTGATTGATGATTAGCTTCGGCTAATGACATCCGAGATGGATGACCAAGTTGTGTTTGATTCTGAGATGGATGCCCGAGTTGTGTTTAATGATTACCTTCGACTAATGGCATCCAAGATGAATGGCTGAGTTTAAATGTTGCGATTAGCTACGGCTAAAAGTATCCAAGGTGGATGACCGAGTTAAGATGAAGTAATTAATCTCAACCGATGTTAAACTTTGGCCCTACAACTCCTATGGAGATGTTGGGGTATGTGAGTGAGAAAAGTACATTTAATAAAATAATAAGAGATGTACAATGCATATAAGAAGTAAAAGAAGGAATCTATCCATTCTAAGTTAATAACAAAAAGTAACGATAATGTAACTCTAGTTGTTTATTATTATGCTATATTATTTACAATTCTTGTATCTATATTGTTTTTATAATAGGGACATCACACAATCAAGGTGCGTAGGAAAACCTGTTTTAAGGGTTCACATATTTTAAAAGATGCTATTTAATAGTATGTCTTAGGTGTTATGTTGAGTATTTGCCATTCGACACTTTTATAAGGACTTGTAACGAAAACTCCAATGGAACACGAATGTGGATGTGTGAACATGTAGATACGATGTTATGATATATTTATGTAACATCCTCATATCTGGGATAAAACACAATCTCATGTCAAACAGAGTAATTAAATTTTTGTTTTTAATTCTTATATATATATATATATATATATATATACACACACACACACACATACACACATGGTGTTCAAAGTCTACCAAAATTTCAACGGAGTCTCTCATATACCGAAAGGTCCCAAGTTATTGACATATAACCTGTTTAAACTTCTAATAACCCGTATCTCCTAACTCAATCATGACCCAATCATCCTGGGTCTCAATCCTACAAACATTATCATTCATATCAACCACAATATTTATGATATACATTAAATAACAAATATCATTATAGATGGATAAAAGATATAATATGCATACACGGAACATGGTTATATGAACTATATAATTAAGTTCGTCTAATCAAGTTTAAACATTAATTATACAAATGTTTTCATATTTACAAAATGTAAGGTCATCCAACCTAGACTACATAACAAAAAGTGAATAAAAGCTAACATTTACTCTTACCGTGCATGCGATGGTCTTGAAACAAAATACATATTATTGAAATATGAATATCATGATAAGTATAGTTTTTCAATAATTTAAAAAGGTAGATATGTATTCTTATTCTATTCCTTTTCCCTTTTCATTTCTGTTAGAACTCTTTCTCATTCATCTACTGAAAACTGTTTCATCTCTGATTTCCAACTTCCATTCAAGATTCCATTAAAATCAACCGCAACTGTTTCATCCACACATTACTAATACCCTTTTCATCGGTATCATCGTCATCCCATTAGCATTAACGTATGGAGATCCTCTTATCTAGGATCCTAACATACACTAAATGTATGATAGTAAAACATTACGGTGATTCCCTTACCCCGGGATCCTAACATACACTAAATATATGCTAGTAAAAACCATGGTGATCCCCTTACTCGGTATCCTAACATACACTAAATGTATTCTAGTCGATACATGGTGATCTCCTTACCCAAGATCCTAACATACACTAAATGTATGCTAGTAAAAAACATGGTGATCCCCTTACCCGAGACTTTAACATACACTAAATGTATCCTAGTCGATACACGGTGATTCCCTTACCTGGGACCTTAATATACACTAAATTTATACTAGTTGATATATAGTGATTCCCTTACCCGGGATCCTAACATACATTAAATGTATGCTAGCCGAAACATATATTACACTTCTCATAATTTCTTTGTCAGTGGTACTCCCATCACTTGGCAATTCACAAAAGGGTCATTCACCTTGAACACACATACATTTGGGATACTATTCGAAATAACAACATCATTATACCAACTTCCATCCTTTCACATAATATCCAACCTTTGCAAATTCACATCTCATATTATTAACATATTAAATTCTTGAATTTAACTAGAAAGCTTAGGTGAGGATCACCTACCTTCAGTAGAAGCTCTACTCGTGCTCCCCTGCTGCTGCTACTGCTGCACCATTCCTGTGGTCCCTCATGCAATCACAAGCTTATCTCATAAATTTTTCTTGTTCAAGAATATGTTTTATAATAACCATATCAACAACTAATAAGTCTTTCTTGCAATTATTTCTTTCTTTATATTTTATGTTTTTCTCATTATACTCATTACTATTGTCATTCTTTGTCCAACCATAGTTATCATTCCTTTCTTTATATTTAAACTGTTACTGTCTAGACCTTGAACAGTTAATATCCAGACCTTGGACTGTTATTGTCCAACCGTTAGTGTCTAGACCTTGGACTGTTACTATCTAACCATTACTGTCTTGAACTGTTACTGTCTTCAACGACTGTTATTGTCCAACCGTTACTGTCTAGATCTTGGACTGTTACTGTCCAACCGTTACTATCTTCAACTGTTACTGTCCAACCGTTACTGTCTAGACCTTGGACTGTTACTGTCTAGACATTGAACTGTTACTGTCTAAACATTGGAATGTTACTGTCCAATCATTACTGTCTAGACCCTGGACTGTTATTGTCTAGACATTGAACCGTTATTGTCCAACTGTTACTGTCTTGAACTATTACTGTCTAGACATTGGACTGTTATTGTCTAAACCTTGGACCATTACTGTCTAATCATTACTGTCTTGAACTGTTACTATCTAGACATTGGACTGTTACTTTCCAACCGTTACTGTCTGCAGAGGTTGCATTCCGACCTCTTCTCAGATTTTTAACTATATCCAGAGTTCTAGGACTCTGTTTCAAACGAGGTTGGTCGCATTGGAAAGCTAAGACACGGGGCTACAAGTACCTTAAAAAAAGGAGAACCTAGTTCTACCCCCAAGGTAGTCAAAATTGCTCATCAATGAATTAGACCTACTGCCTTATAGGGTCTATCATGACCCAATCTCGGTTGGTGACCTATAATTGGAGTTCTATAGCTCCAAATTTAGCAAGACCAATTTCCTTTGTCAACATCCAAAACTAAAATTTCTATGAAGGAACCTGATCCTAATTCCTTCATTCTCCTACCCAAAATCTCTTTGAAAGTCAGGAGACGAAACTGTCCAGATTCGTCAACTTTTCCATCTACACATAACATCCACAAACAACCTATTATAATAAATTCTTGAAGGAAAAACCACGATTTTCTCTTTTTTTCTTTATATGACGGCCATCCTTTACTTAATTACCCATACCTTTTCTTTGACAAATCATAATAATTTCGCACTCCTAATTACATACAACACATGAATTTACTTAATTTTAACAACCAATACTTTTTCCTCAATTCAAGTCTAAGAACCCTAATCTATAATTCAACATCATTGCATTAATTCATAATTGAATTTGAAATGACTTATAAGATCATGTTTAGAACATCTTACCCGGTAAGAATCAAGGTTTCAATCTTCAACCAGTCGAAGATTTTTAACTCCCTCTTTTTTTTCTTTAATGACAGTCGACCCTCCCTCTTCTCTTTTTGTTCAAATTTTCTTATTAATATAAACCCCGGAAAAAAAATAAAGGTTGCTTAAATTGCAACCTAACTACATGAGAAATAAAGGTGAAGAAATTCATGCACAAGGTTAAATAAAAACAAGAATTCGGAAATTTTTGGATATAAATTTCCGGGCGAAATAATTCAAGACATTATAAATAACCAGATAATGTCAAGGGTTGGATTTAATTGAACAAAATAAACTTTTGGGGTGGATTTATAAGAATTGAAAAGAATACAACTTGATTTTAAGGAAAAAAAAATATGGGGGTAAAAATAATACACTTAAAGAAAATGGGGCCTAAGTACAAATAAGAGAAATTATAGAGTATAAATACTCCTCTCCTCACCAAAAAATTACAGCAACCAAAAGGAAAGAAAAGAGGGAGTTTTGTATCTAAACTTGCAAAATCAAGAGAGAAACACCAAAATGTCAAGAACCCATCCAAGATTAAGGGTTTATAGATGGAATAAACACTTGTGGGCAAGGCATTAACAAGAAAATTAAACAAGAAGAGAAGAAGGAGGGCCGACTGTCATTAGAAAAGAAAGGAGAGATTTGAAAATCTTCAACTAGTTGAAGATCAAAACTTTAATTCGTACCGGGTAAGGTGTTCTAAACATGATCTTATAATTCATTTCAAATTCAATAATGAATTGATGCCTTGATGTTGAATTATAGATTAGGATTCTTAGACTTGAATTGGAAAAAAAAGTATTTGTTGTTAAAATTAAGTTAATTGATGTAATGCGAACCCTAGCGGAATTTAATGGAATTCGCAACCACAAGATCAATCTAATCCAAGTTTGTTGAGATTTGAATGAGCATACCACAATGAAAGACTTGCTCCAAGACAACAAGACTATAAACCAACTCGATCACAACGTATAAATTCACAACAAAGAATGGTCAATTCTTTGAAGAGTTGAAAGTTCAATCAAGAACCAAGATTGAGCAACCAAAAGTCGGCTACAATTCTGAAAATATCATCAAAAGTATGCCCTAAAATTATTTCTAAAGAGTATTTATACTCCAATCCAAAACCCTAGTTTTCCTAATGGGTCTCATATAAGCCCAATTTCAATAATAATCAACCCAAGCTAAAACTAGCCTAAACTAATTAAAATAACCAAAATAAACAAGTCTAAGACCCAAATCAAATGGCTCCTCTCAAAATAAATAAATTTTGATAGCCCAACTAATTAAATAAGATAAGTTCGTTGTTTCCACATTCTGTCTGGCAGCAGCAAAAACCCAACTTAAAATGGATGGTTCTCTCTCGTCTTAATGAATTAGAAGGTGTGCCATATATCGTTGGGAAGGTATGGAAGTCTAGTTTCCAGCCCAACTAGAATCACATCAAAATGCTATATGTAGCTTCAGTTATGACCTAAAGAGTAACAAAAGGTCAAACTATCAAACTTTTGATTTTGTCATATTTTAACATGTTTTAGTCTTGTTGGCAATTTGGCTCATAATGCCACAAGACTCTCTGTCAAATGAGACTTTCTTGTTAGCAAGATCATATGTTCATAATAAGCCTTCATTTTTGTTGTTTCATGCAAAAAACACACTAAGCACACTCTGTGAACCATTGCACCAAGAATTCTTTGGTGTTTTCCTCTTTTTTCCCAAAAAACAAGTATGACCTCATGTTTTCACAAGGATTTTTGGGAAACCAAAGTCTTAATACAAAATAAAAATCAAATTGGTGTTTGTTCTAACAAACAAGTTCTGGAAATTCAAATGATATCCTAACACCTATAAAACCTGAAAGACAACCCGAACACCATGAGCTAACTTCAAAATCCGAGTTTTGACTACATGAATAATGAGAAATCATTTTACATATTCGCATGTGGGAAAGCAAAGTTTGTCGATTCTGATTGTATGCATTTGAAATGAAGAAAGGCCACCTTTGATCATCCTTTCACAATGCTAAAAATCCTTTGTTGTCCCTTTTTGAGCCTAATAATTTTTTCTTGAAAAAAAAAGAAAAGAAAAAAAGAAATCTTGGCTAGGATCACTCCCTACACTAGGGGGCAAGTGCAAAAAAAGTCCTAAATGACTAAAAGTACCAAACAAACTTGGGGGCATGAAAAAGTCCTTAATGATAAAAGTGTCCAAACAACATTGGGGGGCATGAAAGAAAATCCTCAATGATTAAAAGTGCCCAAACAAAGCTGGGGGGCATGAAAGAGTTCCAAAAATATTTGAGCGTTCCACAAAAATCACTAATATAATGATGCTCAAAACCAAAAGAAGAAAAAGCCCAACATTGGGGGGCACCGTGGACCATTTTGCAAATCAATTTCAAGGTCTAGAAATTCATGAAAAAAGAGTTTGAGATACAAGCACTAGTGATCCTTAGTCTTGAAGTCCCTTAAACACCTTTTGAGCTTATAAACATCCTTTTTCTTCATAACCAAGAGCCAAAGCCTACGTTACGTGCCCAATCAAGCCCTTTCTGATCAAAGGCAGGAATCTGGATCGGCAGGCTTTGCTTTCCCATGTGAAACAAGTCATTATTCATGCAAACAAAATGAATGCTTTAAGAACTTGTTCTTTAAAACCCTCAGATTAGATCTTGAACCATTTTGACCAATCAAAACATCACTTCACTTCACCAAAAACAAAAAAAAAATTTTCAACACTCATTCAAACCTATCCATGAGAATCGCTTGAATTTTTCAGAACAAGTTTGTTTTGAACAAACATCAAAATGATTTTTCAAAATAACTTTGAAATTCCAAAAATTCTTCATAAAAACAATTTTTTGTAAATAACCAGATCTTCTTTCACATAGCCTCATCCCCAAGAAAAACCCAAATTAAACACTTGGAGACATGATCAAACTAAGGGGTAATTTGACAAACACATAATAGGGTTGACTCCATGATTCCATGAAAAAGGCAAGGCAAAGCTGGTAACCTAGAGATAAAGCCTGCTAATATTGTACCCTCCAAGTGGTCAAGATCACAAGATATGACTTGAGTAAGCAAGAGCAAAAAGAAAAGGGGGGCTATATTTTTCAGGTAAGTATACATGCATATTGATCATGATGCATCCTTGACAGATCAGTGTTTCACCATCACCTCTTTTTGAGCGGGCTGTTGAGTCCTCATCATTTAGATAGTGTGCTTTCTAGCCATATCTTCCTTCTCTTTGAATGCGCCCTCGAGCCATCGAACATCCCAGCTGGTGTATCTTCCAACCCTGCCTCTTTTCGAGTGCGCCTTAGAGCCCTCGACCATCTTGGGTATTGTGTTTTCTAACCATACCTCCTTTTGAGGGTGCCTTTGATCCCTCACCTCTTGGATAGTGTGTTTTCTAACCCTACCTCTTTTTGAGTGCGCCTCCGAGCCCTCACCTCTTGGGTAGTGTGTTTTCTAACCCTACTTCTCTTCGAGTGCGCCTTTGAGCCCTCACCCCTTAGGTAGTGTGTTTTCTAACCATACCTCCTTTTGAGGGTGCCTTTGATCCCTCACCTCTTGGGTAGTGTGTTTTCTAACCCTATCTCTCTTCAAGTGCGCCTTTGAGCCCTCACCCCTTGGGTAGTGTGTTTTCTAACCATACCTCCTTTTGAGGTTGCCTTTGATCCATCATCCCTTGGGTAGTGTGTTTTCTAACCATACCTCCTTTTGAGGGTGCCTTTGATCCATCACCTCTTGGGTAGCGTGTTTTCTAACCCTGCTTTCTTTCGAGTGCACCTTAGAGCCCTCGATCATCTTAGGTAGTGCGTTTTCTAACCCTACCTCCTTTCGAGTGTGCCTTTGAGCCCTTGACCATTTTAGGTAGTGCGTTCTCTAACCATACCTCCTCTTGAGTGCGCCTTAGAGCCCTCAACCACTTTAGGTAGAGTGTTTTCCAACCCTGCCTCTTTTCAAGTGTGCCTTAGAGCCCTCGACCACCCTGAGTAGTGTGTTTTCTAACCCTGCTTTCTTTCAAGTGCGCCTTAGAGCCCTCGACCATCTTAGGTAGTGCATTTCTTAACCTTACCTTTTTTTAGTGCGCCTTCGAGCCCTCACCTAATAGGTAGTGCATTTTCTAACCTTGCCTCCTTTCGAGTGCGCTTTTAAGCCCTCACCTCTCAAGTAGTGCGTTTTCTAACCCTACCTCCTATCGAGTGTGCCTTTCAGCCCTCGTTCCCCTTGGGTCCTATCTATTTTCAAACGCTCATTTGAGCTATAATCGTTTGTATAGTGCACCTTCGAGTCCTATCATGTTGTCCCTTCAAGACATTTCATTGTTTTCACCTGGGTAGGTCACCCATCACAATCAGACCTTTTTGAAAACTCTTTTCATTTTCTATTTGGGCCAGTTGCCCATTACAATTAAACCATCTTTTGAGAAATCCTTGCATTTCTCACCACCTTCAAAATCTTCCATTTGGGTCGGTTGTCCATTACAATGAAACCATTTTGAAAATCCTCGCATTTCTCATCACCTACAAAATCTTCCATTTGGAATGGTTGCCCATTACAATGAAACCATTTTGAGAAATCTTCGCATTTCTCACCACTTCAAAAAATCTATGTATTTTTCACCATGCTGAAAAATATCGTGTTTTTCACCCGGATAGGTCACCCATTACAATAAGACCACTTTGAAAAATCTTTGTATTTTTCATCTCTTTGAAAAATCTTCATGTTTTTCACCCAGGCAGATCACCCATTACAACAAGACCACTTTAAAAAATCTTTGTATTTTTCACCATTTCAAAAAAAAATCTCCGAAAAATCTTTGCGTTTTTCACCCGGGTAGGTCACTCATTATAATAAGATCAACTCAAAAAACTTTTTTTAATTTTTTCTGCGTAGGTCACTCATGAAAATTCGACCATTTCAAAATCTCAGAATTTTCAAAAGAAAAATCTTTACTTTGAGTGCGCTTTCTAGCCCTCAAAATGATTCATCATTTCTCAATATGATGAGTCCGTCATCTCTCATTCTTCTTTTTCTTCTTTACAATGCTTACTATTTAAAGTCTCTTAGAAGATTTTCTATTGTAAGCATTGTAAAGAGGGGGGCAACTGTCATAACCCAATTCTGGGTTATTCCCTAAAAATTAATTTTTTTCAAAATAAAAACCAAAAAAATAAAATAAAGGCTGGCAACGTAGAGAAAGCAGGTCGGGAAATAAAGCTGTAATTTTTAGAGGAAATTCAAGGCCTAATTGTACCCTATTATGCCCAAGAATGGAGAAAAAAAATGCAAATTCAAGGTCAAATTAAATGATTATTGGACGAATTTGCATAAAAATTAAGTCCAATGACATAATTAAATTTTTAATAGGCCAATCTGATTTAATCATGGGCCAAATTAAATTTTAATTATGTTTAAGAATTAATTTGGGTCCAATTGAAGGATTTAATTAAGTGTAAGGACTTAATTATACTTTAAATGGGTCAAGTTAATTTTATTTGGGGCTTAATTGGTGAAAAATTAAGTTTGGGAGCCTAATTTGGGCTTAATTGAGAAGATTGGAATTTTAAGAGACCAAATTTAATTTTTTCCAAGTTAATTGATTAAAATTAGGGGGTCAAATTGCAAGAAAATTGAAGTTTTAGGGTCAATTAGGGGTTAAATTGAAGAAATTGACAGCCAAGGACCAATCTGCAAAAGGCACAAAAATTTGGGGGGTTAATTGACAAAAACCAGGGGTGAAATTGAAGAAATTGAAAGTTTGATGGTCAATTAGGGGTTAAATTGAAAAAAATCCGAGACCAAAGACCATATTGCAATAGGCGCATAACTTCGGGATTCCAATTGAAGTTCATCAGGGACTTAATTGCATTAAATCAGAAGTTTTGGGGTAATTAAGGTTTCAATTGAAGAAATTGGAAGATGGAGGACTAAATTGAAAAAATGTTAAAATCCCTAATTCAGTCCAAAACGGCGTCGTGTTTCATTTAAAAAAAAAAAGAGGACCAGACGATGCGTCGTCTGGTCACTATTCATTGTCTTCTTCTTTTACCCGAAAGAAACTGCTTTGGAGCCTTATTTACAGGTGCATTTATTGCTTGATTTCTCCATCAAATCGAACAAAACTTGCACGAAACGGATCCCCTACAGTTACTCTACAACCCCATGTGAACGTTTCAGGATAAATGACAACATGGCGACGCTGGCGACGGCGTGAAGAGGTCAACTCAGGTAACATTTTCCTACAGATTTGACAACTCAGGGAGGCTACTTTGAACCAACGGTTGGGATCCTTCCCAACCAAATTAAGGGCTGAAATTTTACCCCGGTGAAGATGAGATTACCATCTTCCACTGCCTAAATAGAATCTCCGTTGATGGCCTGAGAGAAGAGAAAATCGAGTCCAAAGTTGACAAAAAACCAGCCCCCACTGGCCCATTTATGCAGTTTTTCTTTCCCTCTCTCTCCTTGCCGTTCCAGCCACCAACCGGAGCCACCACCAGCTTCTCCACCATCAGCTCCACCATAGAAGCCTTCCTCCTGCACCAATAGACGATTTACCAGTGGTGGAGCAGCCACCGTGAACGTCTTTCTCTCCCCTGCAATCTTTCTTCTTCCTGCTATGACCAACGCCGGCCTCCACTGTTGCAGCCGCCAGCAAAGACACCGTCTTCTCCACCATCAGATCCACCATATAAGCCTTCCTCCTGCACCAACAGACGATTTACCAGTGGTGGAGCAGCCACTGTGAACGTCTTAATTTCTCTCCCCTGCAAAGTTTTTTCTTCCCGCTGTGACCAACGCCGGCCTCCACTGTTGCAGCCGCCAACGAAGACATCATCCTCTCCACCAGCATGACCACAGGCCCTCACCACCTTAGGTGGTTCTCCATCCCTGCCTTGCATCAACCGTCCCCGTTGTTCACTGCTGCAGTCGCTGCATGCAAAATGAATTCTGCATGCAGCGACCAAATAATTAGCTTCCCACTTTGGGCCGGGCCAATTCTGGCCCCGCCTAAATGGCTGGGTTGGATCTGACCCGGCCCCCATTTAAAAAAAAAAAAGAATTCCAAAAAAAATTCAAAAATCGTTAAAAAAATTGTGATTTTCTCAAATATTTTTCTATCCATTTTGCATAATATCGGGTTGTATATTTACATTGTAAAATACAAATCCTATATTAAAATACCTAGTTTTGTCTTAAATATTTCAAAAAAAAATTCAAAAAGAAAAAAAATATTTTGTTGCATACGGCCAAATCCTAAAAATTTTTCCAAGCATATTTTTCATAAAAAAAGAAAAAGAAAAAACAAAAATTGCATATTTTTCATGTTTTTGTTTTAAATCCGAAAATGGATATCATTACCAGTTTATGATTAGGATTTGGCCAACATGTCAAAAATCTTTCTCCAACTTGTTTTTAGAATCTAGATGTAAACTTTAATATTTGTGGAGTGTAAAATTACACGATAAAGTACACCCTCAGGTATTAAAGATACAAGGTGTAAATAAATGAGATCCTAAAATTTAGACTTTAGAGCGGTTAGGATTTAACCCATTAAGGTAGAGACTCTCTCATGAAGAGAAATCTGCCTTGAGCCTTAGAAAAGACCAACGAATAGAAACCCGACTTAGAAAAAACAATCAAACAACAATGCAGCTTACCTTAGGTAGGGTGCACTGGGGGTGATGCATCTTCCCCTTGCATAACAAGTCCCTCACTCAAACTCTCGCAGACCATAGGTTTCTAGTAATCATAATACAAGGTGGCGACTCCTGAACATTAATCATAATTTCCAGAAAACCTTCCCAACACACAACACCTCACACCAGGAGGCACGGTAGAGAGCCTCCGCTGTCGCCAGACGACGTCGCGCTGCCCCGCGACACCCCTGATCCGGGATAAAGCAACAATCTCATGTTAACTGATAAATAAAGAAATTAATTAATTAATTAATTATACACACACACACACACACATTTACAAGGTGTTCATATTAAAATTTATCGAAATTTTCACTAAAATTTCGGCAGAGTCTCCCCTATATCGGGAGGTTCCAAGTTATCAACATACAACCTGTATACACTTCTAATATCCCGCATCTCCTAACTCAATTCAACCCAATCATCCTGGGTCTCAATCCGACAAAACATCATCATTCATGTCAACCACAATATTTATGATATACATTGAACAACAATTATCATTATGGATGGATAAAAGATATAAACATGCATACATGGAACATGGTTATACAAACTACAAAATTACATTCATCTATTCAAGTTTAAACATCAATTATACAAATTAAGTTATATAAAAGTTGTAATATTACAAAACACAAGGGTATACTCCCTAGAACCTAGATTACAAAAAGTGAACATAAGCTAGGATCTACTCTTGTCGTGCATGTGATGGTTCTGAAACAAAATACATATTATTGAAACATGAATATCATAATAATATAGCAACACAAATATCTAACAATTTAAAAAGGCAAACATGCATTCATATTTTATTCACTTCTCCCTTTTGGTTTTCATTGGAAACTCTTTCTCCTTCAACTACTAAAAACTGTTTAATCTTCCATTATCAACCTCCATTTAAGATTTCATAAGATCAACCATGATTATTTTTGCTTAACACATTACTGATACCAATTTCATTGGTATCATCATCACCCCATAGAAGTCGATGCAAGGTGATCCCCTTACCTGGGATCCTAACATACACTAAATATATGTTAGCCAAACCATGGTGATCCTCTTACCCTGAATCCTAACATACATTAAATGTATGCTAGTCAATACATCTTGATCCCCTTACCCGGGATCTTAACATACACTAAATGTATGCTAGTCAAAACATGGTGATCCCCTTACCCGGGATTGATGGGAACCCTAGCGGAATTTAATGGAATTCACGACCCGAAGATCAATTTAATCAAAGTTTGTTGAGATTTGAATGAGCTTATCATAATGGAAGACTTACTCCAAGACAACAAGACTATAAACTAACTCAATCACAACCCCTACACCTGGAGACGAGCAAAAGAAGTATAAATTCATAAAAAAGAACCAAGATTGAGCAACCAAAAGTCGGCTACAATGCTGAAAATATCATCAAAAGTCTACCCTAAAATTATTCCTAAAGAGTATTTATACTCCAAGCTAAAACCCTAGTTTCTCTAATAGGTCTCACATAAGCCCAATTTAAATAATAATCAACCCAAGCTAAAACTAGCCCAAAATAGTTAAAATAAACAAGTCTAAGACCCAAATAAAATGTCTCCTCTCAAAATAAATAAAGTTTCATAGCCCAACTAATTAAATAAGACAAGTTCGTTGTTTCCGCATTCTGTCTGACAGCAGCAAAAGCCAACTTAAAACGGGTGGTTCTCTCTCATATTAATGAATTAGAAAACGTTCCATATACCATTGGAAAGGTATGGAAGTCTAGTTCCAGCCCAACTGGAATCACATCAAAATTCGATCTATATCTCTAGTTATGACCAAATTAAAAGAGTAACGAAAGGTCAAACTGTTTGAATCTAGTCTTCTTCTCCCAATCCTTTTATAATGATCTTGGTTCCACCAACAAGCCCCTCTTGAACATGAATCAGATTAATCAAGGCTTGCTCTTTATTATTACAAATCCTCTTGAAGTCCACCTTAGCCCATGTCTGTTGAAGAAGTCCATTGAAAGCTTCTTTGAACTTCTTAGCACTAAGCCTAGTAACTGGACCAACTGGAACCTCCAATGGATCCTTTGATGGTTGGATCGCATCAGGCTGTCATTAGAAAAAAGGAAGGAGGGAGTCAAAAATCTTCAACTGGTTAAAGATCGAAACCTTAATTCTTACTGGGTGAGGTGTTCTAAACATGATCTCATAATTCATTTCAAATTTGATTATGAATGGATGCTTTGATGTTGAATTATAGATTAGGGTTCTTAGACTTGAATTAGGGAAAAAGTATCAGTTGTTAAAATTAAGTTAATTTATGTGTGGTATGTGATTTGGTGGTGTGAAACCATGATAATTTACCCAGAAAATATAGTTTGTGAATGTTATGTGTGAAAGGAAGGGAGTGACGAATCATGACAGATTTGTCTCTTGACTTTTGGTGAGATTTCGGGTAGGAGGATGAGGGAACTAGGATTAGGTTCCTTAATAGAAATTGTAGTTTTAGATGTTAGCTAACCAAGAAAATTGGTCTTGCTCAATTTAGAGGTGTAGAACTCCAGTTATGGGTCACCAACCAAGACTGAGTTGTGACTGACTCTATAGGGCAATGGGACTGATTAGTTAATGAGCAATTTTGATTATCTTAGAGGCAGAACTGGGTTCTCCTTTCTTCAGAGAACTTGTAGCCTCGTGTCTTAGCTTTCCAACGAAACCAATCTTGCTTGAAACGAAGTTCTAGAATTCTGAATATAGTTAAAAATCTAAGTAGAGTTCAGACAGTAATGGTTGGACAGTAACAATCCAATGTCTAGACAGTAACAGTTAGACAGTAACAATTCAATATCTAGACAGTAATAGTTGGACAGTAACAGTTCAATATCTAGACAGTAATGGTTCAAGATAGTAACAATTCAATATCTAGACAGTAACGGTTGGACAGTCCAAGGTCTAGACAGTAACAGTTCAAAATTTAAATAGTAATAGTTCAAATATAAAGAAAGGAATGATAACTATGGTTGCATAAATAATGACAACATTAATGGTGTAATGAGAAAAATGTTAAATATAAAGAAAGAAATGATTGAAAGAAAAACCTATTAGCTATTGATATGATTATTATAAACATATCCTTGAATGAGGAAAATTTATGCGATGAGCCTATGATTGCAAGAGGGACCACCGGTGTGGTGCAACAGCAGCAGCAAGGGAGCACAAGTAGAGCTTCTACTGCAGGTAGGTGATCCGCACCTATACTTTCTAATTAAATTCCATGATTTAATATGTTATTGATGTGATATGTGAATTATCGAATGTTGGATATTATAGGAAAGGAGGGAATTTTGCGTAATGATGTTGATATTTTGAACAGTATTCAAGGTGAAAGGATGTTGTGTGAATTACCAAGTGATGAAATTATCACTAACAAAGAAAATATGAGAAGTGTGATATGGGGTGTGGACAAGCATACATTTAGTGTATGTTAGGACCCCTAATGCAATCCAACCATCAAACGATCCGTTGGAGGTTCTAGTTGGTCAAGTTACTAGGCTTAGGGCTAAAAAGTTCAAAGAAGCTTTCAATGGACTTCTTCAAGAGACATGGGTTAAGGTGGACTTCAAGGGGATTTGTGATAATAAAGAGCAAGCCTTGATTAATCGTATTCATGTTCAAGAGGTGCTTGTTGGTGGAACCAAGACCATTACACAAGGATTGGGAGAAGAAGACTAGATTCGGACAGTTTGACCTTTCATTACTCTTTTGTTCATAACTGGAGATAATACAGATCGAATTTTGATGTGATTTCAGTTGGATTGGAAACTAGATTTCCATACCTTTCCAACAGTATATCGAACGCCTTCTAATTCATTAATATGAGAGAGAACCACCCGTTTTAAGTTGGCTTTTGTTGTTGCCAAATGGAATGCGGAAACAACGAACTTGTCTTATTTAATTAGTTGGGCTATCAAACTTTATTTATTTTGAGAGGAGACATTTTATTCAGGTCTTAGACTTGTTTATTTTTTTTATTTTAATTAGTTTGGGCTAGTTTTAGCTTGGGTTAATTATTATTTAAATTGGGCTTATGTGAAGCCCATTAGGGAAATTAGGGTTTTGGCTTGGAGTATAAATACTCTTTAGGAATAATTTTAAGGCATACTTTTGATGATATTTTCAGCATTGTAGCCGACTTTTGGTTACTCAATCTTTGTTCTTGATTGAACTTTCAACTCTTCAAAGAATTGACCATTCTTTGTTGTCAATTTATACTTCTTTTGCTCGTCTCCAAGTGTAGGCATTGTAATCGAGTTGGTTTATAGTCTTATTGCCTTGGAACAAGTCTTCCATTGTGATAAGCTCATTCAAATCTCAACAAGCTTGAATTAGATTAATCTTGGGGTCGCGAATTCCATTAAATTCCGCTAGGGTTCGCATCAGTTAGTATCAAAGCTGATCTAATCACAGGTTATATCCTTCAATTTGATTCTTTGTTGTTTCTTGTTTGATTCTTGATAGATTCGGCCACTTATATATATATATATATATATATATATATATATATATAAATTAAGGATCTTACTTCTTATTGCTTTATTGAACACTAAATCATAAGTTAATGTTCTTTTGATGCTTCCTTGATCAAAATCGGCATACACACCTAAGTTCTTGATTTTTTTTTTTGTTCTTGCCAATATATATATATATATATATATATATAAGGGAGGCTTGATCTTGAAATCTTGATTGCTGCCGCACAAAAAAAAAAGAAAAAAAATCACTTTGTTTGAGTTTTGGCTGAATACATTCTTGAAGAAACCTTGATCATTAGGCAATTGGATAGTCTTGATTCGTGAATATTTTAGTAGTCTTGATTGTGTTTCTTGAAAATTTGGGTAGTTAGTTGATTTCTTGAGTTTCTGGAAATTTCTTTTAATTCTTGATAATTCGTAATTGTTTAGCTCTTTTCTGATTCTTTTTATTTCATGTCTTCAAATCATCATATTATTAATACAAATTTGCATTGCTATTCATGAATTTGTCATCGAGTTTCGTTTTGTTAGCTTCGTAATTCTTTGCTTCTTGAGTCTATATTGCATTTATAAATTCACTGCATAGTTGGTTATTTTTCTGAAATTGTTGCTAAGTGATCTTAAGAACTAAAAAAAGGCAATTTTGAGTTAAAAAATTTTTTTAAAAAAAAGAAAGGCATGGTGAGCATATTAGAGGGAAAAGCCTATATTTTTGTGTGAAACACGAGTGTGCGAGGTATTATTATTTTTTTATTGCTAACAATTTCATGCAGGTATTAAAAAAAAGAGATAATATCTTCTAGCAGTGTCACCAAAAAAGAAAGGAGTTCTAGAGGATGGGCTATCTAAAATGCAAAAACAGATGGAGTTCATGTTTGGAGAGATGATGAGTAGGTTTGAAGATAGGTTTGAAAAATTGGAGACTAAGGTTGAAAGTGGGCTTGGGAAAAAGGGTAGAGAAGCTATGGAAACTCTACAGAAGGAGCCGAAGATGATTTTAATCGTGGTAATGAGTTCCGTACACATAGGAATGACTTGTATGAGGCTCGGCCAAGGAGGGGTAGAATTCGGCTAGATAGGGATTCTGGGCATAGGAGGAATTTTGATGATTTGGGTGATGTAAATCAAAATTTGGGTAGTATTAAGTTGAAAATCCTAGTATTTAAAGGAAAACTGACCCTAAAGCTTACTTAGAGTGGGAGAGAAAGGTAGAGATGATTTTTGACATTCACGGGTAATCGAAAGAGAAGAAGGTTAAGTTAGTTGTAGTGGAGTTTACTGACTATATCATGGTTTGGTGGGGGAGATTGGTGGTAGAAAGAAGAAGGAATAGAGTAAGACTAGTTAGCACATGGGAGGAGTTGAAGACAATAATGAAGAAGAGGTATGTTCCTAAACACTATTATCGAGAGTTGTTTAATCGTTTACAAATGATTACACAAGGTAATAAGAGTGTGGAGGAGTATCATAAAGAATTAGAGATGGCCATGATTAGGGATAATGTTAATGAAGATGATGAAGTGACTATGTCTAGGTTTTTTAATGGCTTGAATAGAGAAATAGCTAATGTTGTGGAGTTGCAATCATATGTTGATTTAGAGGAGTTAGTACACTTAGCCATTAAGGTTGAAGGACAATTGAAAAGGAGGATGATACACGATCTAGAGTTTGTACGGGGTCTTCTTCGGGTTGGAGAATGAATTATAAGAGAGAGCGTAGTGCACCAATAAAATCGTTGATGGCTTATAAAAATGCCGAATCTACCTCCATGAAGAAGCAGGTTGTGGCCAATGAACAAAAACTTAAAGGAAAAGTCCAACCAAAGTGTAATCGTGATGTAAAGTGTTTCAAGTGTCAGGGATTGGGACACTATGCATCAGAGTGTGCAAATTGGCGAGTTATGATTCTAAGGGATGATGGAGAGATTATGTCCACTAGTGAGGAGTCTGATTGTGATGACATGCCACCACTTGAAGATGCTAGTGATTTAGTGTATGTTGTTGGTGATACAGTTTCGGTGATTAGAAGGTCGCTTAGTGTTCAGACTAAGGAGGATGATGTGGAGCAACAAAGAGAGAACATCTTCCATACTAGATGCCTAATCAAATTGAGAAGATTTTTTTTCCATTCATTGAATTTGAATATAATTATAGTGTGCATTTTACCATTTGAGATTGTGTATGGTTTTAACCCTTTGACACCATTAGATTTGATTCCTTTACTTGTTGATGAAAGGGTTAGTCTTGATGGTAATAAAAAAACACAGGTGGTGAAAGATCTTCATGCAAAGATTTGGCAACAAATAGAAAAGAAGAATGAACAATATGCAAACAAAGCCAATAGGAGATGAAACTTGGTGAGATTTGAACCAGGTGATTGGGTTAGGGTGTATATGAGGAAGGAAAGGTTTACTGAACAAAAAATATCAAAGTTGATACCTTGAGGAGATGGTCCTTATCAGATCATAGAAAGGATTAATGATAATGCCTACAAAGTGGATCTACCAGGTGAATATAGTGTTAGTACTACATTCAATGTTTCTAATCTTTCTTTATTTTATGTAGGTGATGATTCGAGGTTGAATCCTTTTGAGGAGAGAAGAGATGATGCGATCCAACCATCAAAGGATCCATTTGGAGGTTCTAATTGGTCCAGTTACTAGGTTTAGGGCTAAGAAGTTCAAAGAAGCTTTCAATGGACTTATTCAAGAGACATGGGCTAAGGTAGACTTCATGAGGATTTGTAATAATAAAGAGCAAGCCTTGATTAATCTGATTCATGATCAAGAGGGGCTTGTTGGTGCAACCAAGACCATTACACAAGGATTGGGAGAAGAAAACTAGATTCGGACAGTTTGACCTTTTATTACTCCTTTGGTCATAACTGGAGATACAGATCTAATTTTGATGTGATTCTAGTTGATATTGAAACTAGACTTCCATACCTTTCCAACGGTATATATCACACCTTCTAATTAATTAATAAGAGAGAGAACCATCCATTTTAAGTTGGGCTATCAAACTTTATTTATTTTAAGAGGAGACATTTTATTTGGGTCTTAAACTTGTTTATTTTAATTAGTTTGGGCTAGTTTTAGCTTGGGTTGATTATTATTTAAATTGGGCTTATGTGAGACCCATTAGGGAAACTAGGGTTTTAGCTTGGAGTATAAATACTCTTTAGGAATAATTTTAGGGTAGACTTTTGATGATATTTTCAACATTGTAGCCAACTTTTGGTTGCTCAATCTTGGTTCTTTTTTATGAATTTATACTTCTTTTGCTCGTCTCCAGGTGTAGGCGTTGTGATCGAGTTGGTTTATAGTCTTGTTGCCTTGGAGCAAGTCTTCCATTGTGATAAGCTCATTCAATCTCAACAAACTTGGATTAGATTGATCTTGGGGTCGTGAATTCCATTAAATTCCGCTAGGGTTCGCATCACAACTGACCCTCCTCTTGCTCTTCTTGTTTAAATTTCTTGTTAATCCCTTGCCCACAAGTGTTTACTCTATCTATAAACCCTTAATCTTAGATGAGTTCTTGAAATTTTGGTGTTTCTCTCTTGATTTTGCAAGAATTGATACAAAAACTCCCTCGTTTCTTTCCTTTTGGGTTGCTGTAGATTTTTGGTGAGGAGAGGAGTACTTATACTCTATAATTTCTCTTATTTGTACTTAGGCCCCATTTCCTTTAAGTGTATTATTTTTGCCCCCTCATCTTTTTTTTTTCTTCTTATAATCAAACTATACCTCTTTTCATTTTTTTTATAACTCCATCTCAAAACTTTTAGTTTAGCTTATTTTCCTCAATTTAATCCAATCCTCAACATTTCCGAATTAATTTATAATGTCTCAAAATATTTCGCCTGGAAATTTATATCCCAAAAATTTCTGAATTCCCATTTTTTTATTTAACCCTATGCATGAATTTCTTAGCTTTATTTCCATTTAGTTAGTTTGCAATTTATGCAACTTTATTTTCCCGGGGTTTACATTCTCCCCTTGTAACGACCCAGCCTTTTCAAGGCCAAAGTCATTGGATTTTTTTTTTTACATTGCATCATATCAACATATTCATAAATTCCCATTCTTGTTCTAATCTCGTATCATCACGAGTTCATACAAGAGTGTCGAACAACAAGTTACACAACTAGTACTTTTGTTATCCTGGCCGGATGTGATTCTTACAACATGCATCCTCATTAGATGAATACCTCATATGAGTATTCATACATTTCATATCAACTTGTTCATACATTCTCGTCCGTATTCCATTTCAATATTTAATTACTAGTTTTTACAAAAGGGATCGGATGACTAATTGAATGATTTACAAGTCCGTTCATGCAAAACTCATATCACCCATAATATGTGAGTATATAATTCTTTTTGAAATGTGTGAGCCACGAAATGAATTTCCTTACGCACCATATTGGTATGATGTCCCTATTACAACACAAGGTAATTTTAAGCATTATAGGCCATTTAAGAAAACATAATAAAAAAATATTAAAGTCACATTTCATTCATGGACTAAAAAGCATAATTCTTTAATTTCCCTTTACTTATGTAAATACCACCGTTAATAATTCATCAATTACCGAGGCTAATCGCAATACTCTAACCCGATCGTTCATCTCGAATGCTATTAGCCGAATTAATGTTTTTCTCTGTTTAAAGCATAACCATTATAGTCCTTTCATATACTTAGTATATACGAAACGTAGTATACATGAACGCATTAGTTCTTAAAACTAACTCATACACTCAAATCCGACTATCCTCTTAGGAGGCCATTAGCCGAAGCCAATCATTTATTCATCCTGTCATCCACTAGGGTGCCATTAGTCGTAGTTAATTATTTGTTCATCTCGGTTATCCACCTAGGATGTTATTAGTCGAAGCTAGTAATTTATGCATCTCGATTGTCCATTTAGGATGCCATTTTTCGAAGATAATCATTTATTTATTCTGGTAATTCATCTAGGGTGCCATTACCGTAACTAATCCTTTATTCATCTCGAGTATCCATTTAGGATGCCATTTACCGAAGCTAATCATTTATTCATTCTGGTAATTCATCTATGGTGCCATTACCATAGCTAATCATTTATTAATCTTGATTATCCATTTAAGATGCCATTAATCGGAGCTAATCAATCATCTATCCCGGTCATCCATTCGGATGCCATTAGTCAAAGCTAATATTTGTTCATCCCAATCATCCGCTTTGGATGCCATTAGCCGGAGCTAATCAATCATTTACCCCGGTCATCCATTCAGATGCCATTAGCTGAAGCTAATCAATCATTTGTGGCGGTCATCCATTCAGATGCCATTAGCCGAAGCTAATCAATCATTTGTCCCAGTCATCCATTCGGATGCCATTAGCCTCTCGGTCATCCATTCGAATGCCATTAGCCGAAACAAATCAATTGTTTGTTCCGGTCATCCATTCGGATGCCATTAGCCGAAGCTAATCATTGTTTCATCAAACAATTCATGACAATTTGACATTCCTTGCAACCTAATAGCAGACCCTTCGGGATACTCGTACCACCATTTCCTAGTAGTTTATAATTCTGTAACACGATGATAGATCCTTTGTAATGCAGAACCTAACATCCCATAACGGTTTAGCATTCAGTAGAACACAACAATACCCTTTGTATCACTCATACAACCATTCATGACAGTTAATGTTCAATGAAACACAACAATAAATCCTCTGTAATACTCACACCACCATTTGTGGTAATTAACCATCAATACAATACAACGGTAAGTCTTTCATAACACTCATACAATCATTCATCACCATTACATTCAATATAATAAAACGGTAGATCCTTCATAATACTCATACAATCATTCATCACCATTACATTCAATAAGAATACAACAGTAGATCCTTAGTAATACATTCATCACAATTACATTCAATATAATAAAATAGTAGATCTTTCACAATACTCATACAATCATTCATCACCATTACATTCAATAAGAATACAAAAGTAGATCCTTCGTACTGCTCATACTACAATTCATTAGCAGTCCAAATTCATAATAGCCCCAACAACATCTCATATTCGGTTTAGTATTCATCACAACTCAATAAGATGTTCACCTCAAATGGGTCATTTTAGAACTCTAACATTTTCACCATTGTTTCAACATTCATCAAGAACTTGTTCGACATTTCATAGTCAACAAGGATTTAAATAAAATATCATCACAAGTGAATCATTTCAAAACATAAACATCAAAATGGGAAAAAAGTGGAAACCACTTACCTGCTTCACTTGTGGTCTGTCCTTGTCCTGGCGATGGTCCGATCTCGGCCACAACACCTAAGACACCAATGGCCACAACCAATTCATTTGCATCTTCAATTCACATTCATCACCACACTTATTTCAAGAGTTCATATGTTCACATTCAAGTGTTCCACATTTTACACCATCATATCATGAAATTGTTACTAGCATTTAAGTCATTTCTGCCTAGAAGGCCTACTCTAGAAATCGACAGCGAAAACTGGTTTATTGTAGGCTGCCCAATTCGGTAGTGAAAACTGGTTCGCTGCTGGTGCCATAATTTCAGCAGCGAAAACTGGTTCGCTGCATGCTGCCAATTCGGCAAGGAAAACTATTTCGCTGCTGGCGCCACAATTTCAACAGCGATAAATGGTTCGCCGCAGCCAATAAATTTTACGGCAACGAATGCTATTTCGCTGCAAACAACTCAATTTCAGCAGCGAATCACAAATTCGCTGCATAACACACAATTTGGCAGTGAATGCTACTTCGCTACAGCTAACTCAGTTTTGGCAGCGAATCACAAATTCGCTGCAGGACACACAACTCGGCAGCGAATGCTAATTCGCTGCAGGAAACTCAGTTTCGGTAGCGAATCATAAATTCGCAACAGCCAACACAAGTTCAGCAGTGACTCCCAATTCGCTGCAAAACACACATTTCGGCAGCGAATGCTAATTCGCTGCGGACAACTCAATTTTGACAATGAATCATAATTTTGCTACAGATAACTCAACTTTAGAAGTGAATCACAAATTCGATGCAGAAAACACATTTCGGCAACGAATGCTAATTCGCTGCAGACATCTCACTTTCGGCAGCAAATCACACTTTTGCTACAGACAACTAAAGTTTGGCAGCGAATCACAATTTCGCTGTAGAACACCCTATTTGGCAGCGAAAACTAATTCGCTGCAGAAGACTCAATTTCGGCAACGAATCGTAAATTCGCTATAGAACACGCATTTCGGCAGCGAATGCTAATTCGCTGCAGACATCTCAGTTTCGGCAGTGAATCACAATTTCGCTGCAGAACACCCCATTTGGCAGCGAAAACTAATTCGCTGTAGAAAACTCAGTTTCGGCAGCGAATCGCAAATTCGCTGCCCAACCCACATTTGGCATGAACACACACCACACATGCTATAACAACCCCATCATATAAACTGTCACTAAGTTCCAGAAGAACACACGCATTGAAACCATCAATTCCAGCATATAATCTTTCAATAAATTCCAGCAGAACACACGCATTGAAACCATCAATTCCAGCATATAATCTTTCAATAAATCCAGCAGAACACACACATTGAAACCATCAATTCCAGCATATAATCTTTCAATGAATTCTAGCAGCATACACACATTGAACCCATCAATTTCATCATATAATCTTTTTTCAAATATTCTGGAATTAAGTCCCCCATCCAGCCCCGTTTTTGTCCCTCCTTTTAGCTTAGTTCTTTCCATAACAGTTGGAGTAAAGTTCCTAGGCCATGCATCCATAGTTTTCTTCTTCCTTTCGATTTCAAGACCTTAAGAACAGGTGGAGAAAGATATGGCTCATACCTCACGAATTTAGCATTTTTGGGAGGGGTTTGACAACATTTCTCCCCTTTTGCTCTCGATTGCTTCTTCCTCTTCCTCTCTTTCGGTTTTTCTCCTCCTCATGTTAGTTTCCCACCGATATTAGGCCTCTACGCCCTTCATGTTTGCAGCTATCCAGCCTCCTGTCAAGCTCTCCCTTCTTTGTCTCACGCTTAAGAAGGGCACTAACAGCTGGGGTTTGGTCAAGTTCTTTCCTTGGAAAGGGAAAAAGGGAAGGGGACAAGCATCTCATTTTTTGGGAGAGGAAGGGAATAAAAGCATGCAGCTTGTTTTTAGGGAGGGTGTCCCCCCTCTCTCTCTCTCCTTACTGCATTTATACCCCTCCTAAAAGCAAAAAAAAGGGATGTTTGGATGTTGAACTAAAGCTATCCTAATCCTCCTTTTAGGTTATCCTTGAGCTGATTTCCATTCCCCTTCTCCCCACTAGGATAGGTCGGTCCCACACTAAATCTCGTTTTTTTTATGTCGCTACCGATTCTGGAATCGGCAGCCTCAAAATGTGTCGCTGTCGATTCATGAATCGGCAGCCAATGACTGCTTCGCTACCAATTCAAAAATCGGCAGCCAAACTGCTTCGCTGCCAATTCAAAAATCAGCAGCCAGAAACTTCTTCGCTGCCGATTCAGAAATCGGCAGCCAAACTGCGTCGCTGCCGATTTAGAAATCTGCAGCCCGAAACTGCGTCGCTGCTGATTTAGAAATTGGCAGCGATGGTGGAGTCATTTCGGTTCCACTTCTTCTTCTTCTTTTTTTGTTTTTACACCCCTCCTAATATAAATTTCGTCTTCGAAATTCAAGTTACATACCTATGTCAGAGAATAAACACGGAAATTTCACCTTCATTTTGGATTCTCTTTCCCATGTTTCTTCTTCTATTTGAGAGCTTCTCCACAATACCCTCACAAAGGGAGCTCTCTTATTCCTCAACACCTTCACATCTCGATCCAAAATCTTGACAGGCATAGCTTCCATGGTTAGATCCCCTTTAATCTTTATAAGAACATGTGGCAATACCCGTGAGGGGTCTATCTTGGCCTTTCGCAGCAATGACACATGGAACACATTGTGAATCTTATCGAAATATGCAAGCAACTCTAATTGATAGGCAACTGGTCTGATTCTTTCCTTAATCTTGAAGGGGCCAATATATCTCGGAGCTAATTTTCTTTTTACTTTAAATCGAATGATGCCTTTCCAAGGCGCCACCTTCAAAAATACCTTATCCCCCACTTAGAATTCCAAAGGCCTTCTTCGATTATCTGCGTAACTTTTCTGTCTATCTTGGGCTTTCTTCATCCTCTTTCTGACCACCCTCACCTTATTAGTTGTCAGTTGCACCATTTCAAGTCCTAATAGCTTCCTTTCTCCTACTTCATCCCAACAAATTAGGGTACGACATTTCCTCCCATACAATGCTTCATATGGAGCCATACCAATAGTAGCTTGATGGTTATTATTATAAGTAAACTCCACCAGTGGTAAGAGATCCTCCCAGTTACCTCTAAACTCCAACACACAGGACCTTAGGAGATCCTCAAGAGTTTGAATGGTCCTTTCAGATTGACCATCCATCTGAGGATGAAATGTTGTGCTTATATTCAACTTTGTCCCTAATGCTCGTTGTAAGCTAGGCCAAATCTCGATGTGAACCTTGGATCCTGATTCAATATAATCGACATTGGCACTCCATAAAGTCTGATTACTTCATTTACATATAATTTTCCTAGCTTATCCACTGAATCAGTCATTTTCATAGGCAAAAACAAAGCAGATTTTATTAGTCGATCCACAACCACCCATATGGCATCATTCCCCTTCTTTCCCCTAGGTAATCCCGTCACAAAATCCATAGAAATATCCTTCCATTTCCATTCTAGAATCAACAATAATTATAATTCCCCTGTAGGTCTCTGGTGTTCTATCTTTACTTGCTGACAGATCCCATAGTTCGACATAAATTCTGCTATTTCCCTCTTCATATTTGGCCACCAGTAGTATTGTTTTAAATCCTTATACATCTTTGTACTTCCAGGATGAGTAGCAAATCAGGATTCATGAGCTTCTCTTAATACTTCATCTTTCAAAGTCTTATCATCAGGCAAAAAAATTCACCTACCCATTGCTATTAGCCCATCAGATAACATTTGAAATGTTGTCTACACCTTAGTTTACCCTCTCATTGATCTCTTTTACTTTACCATCCACTTCTTGAGCCACCAAGACCTTGTCTCGAAGTACAGATCGGATCTTTAACTAAGCTAATAGTGATCCCTCAGGCCCTACACTTAGCCGCAAACCCATCTTCTTCAATTCCATTATACTTCCTTGTTTTTTTATCTTCATATCATTCATTACTGTTTTTCCCTTCCTACTTAAAGCATCGGCTATTACATTATCCTTACTAGGATGGTAGTCAATCATAATCTTTTTTCAACTCTACCCATCTCCTTTGTCGTATGTTCAGCTCTTTTTATGACATCAAATACTTTAAACTCTTATGGTCTGTGAAGATTTGAACTTGTGACCCATCAAATAATGTCGTCATACTCTTAGGGAAAACACCACCGCTGCAAGTTCTGGTCATGACTGGGTAATTCACTTCATGCAACTTTAGTTGTCTCGATGCATAAGCAATCAGACGCCCGTGTTGCATCAACACACATCCCATACCCTTTTTTAAGGCATCATTATATACCACAAACCCTTATGTCCCTAAGGGAAGGGCTAGCATAGGAGCAGAAGTGAGCCTCTTTTTTAGTTCTCAGAAACTTGTCTCACACTCTTCCGACTAAACAAACTTGATTTCCTTGCGGGTTAGCTTAGTCAAAGGTGATGCTATTATGGAGAACCCCTCAATAAACCTCCTATAATACCCAGCAAGACCCAAGAAACTCCAGATTTCTGTCATATTGGTAGGTCTTTCCCATTTTAACACGGCTTCAACCTTCCTTGAATCCACAAATATTCCTTCTGCTAAAATTACATGGCCCAAAAATATTATCTCCTTGAGCTAGAACTCACACTTATCCAGCTTTGCCATATAGTCGATTCTACCTTAAAGTCGATAGTACAACCCTTAGATGTTGTTCATGCTCCAAGTAAGAGTTTGAATACACCAAGATATAATCAATAAATAGCACCATATATTGGTCCAGGTAAGGCCGAAACACCCGATTCATCAAGTCCATAAACACGGCTGGAGCATTGGTTAACCCGAAAGACATCACTAAAAACTCGTAATGCCTATAACAGGTTCTGAAAGCAGTCTTCTGTATGTCTTGTTCCTTAATTCTTAGCTGGTGGTACCCAGATCTCAAATATATCTTAGAGAACACTTTAGCACCCTTCAACTAATCAAACAAATCATCTATTCATGGGAGTGGGTACTTGTTCTTCATCGTCACTTTATTCAATTGACAATAATCAATGGATAAACGAAGTGTCCCATCCTTCTTCTTTACAAACAATACTGGAGCTCCCTAAGGCGAGTTACTAGGCCGGATGAAGCCTTTATCTAACAATTCCTGAAGTTGGACCTTCAGTTCAGTCAGTTCCATAGGTGTCATCCTATAAAGAGACTGGGCTATAGGAGAAATTCTTGGAATAGTTTCTATGGAAACTTCAATTGCTCTAACCGAAGGTAATCCAGACAACTCTTCTGGGAATACATCTCGAAATTCCCTCACAACAAGAATACTAGCCAAATCTATGCTACCTTTTTTCAGCTTTCTTACATGGGCTAGCCAAACAGAACAACCCTTCCTCCATAACTTTCCGGCCACCAAGACTGAGATTACACAACTTGAAATTACTTTTCTTTCCCCTTTAAACACTACTCTTTTATCACCTATTCCTTGGATTGTCACCGTTTTAGTGAAACAATCCACTTGTGCGTTATATTTATTTAGCCAATCCATGCCTAGAATCAAGTCAAAATCATATAACTCTAACGGCATAAGATCTACCCTAAATTCTAACCCTCCAACATATAGTTTTACCCCTCTATAAATATCATCAATATGTATATTCTCTCCTAGAGGTGTACTAACCATTACTCCTACATCCAACTTACTAGATAACACATGCACCTTCACAATTCTATAAGCTACAAAGGAATGACTAGCTCTAGGATCAATTAAAGCATAAACTTGCATTGTATCTAAATGTAAAGTACCTGCCACCACATCAGGTACAACTCTCACATCCTCGTAGGTCATGTGATATACTCGACCCTAAGTCCTCCCCTCCTGATTTCTAGGCCTCCCTCGAGTAGCATTCGTCCCTGACTGGTTAGGCCTAATAGGAAGATCGACTGTAACTGATTATTGCTAGCTCTGAACCTCAATCCTCTGACCATGGGTTCCCTCGGTAGTTCTACGGGGACAATCCTTCTTCCTATGACTTGTGTTCTCATAATAGTAACAGCCTCTGCCTACATGCGGACACTCTCTATATCGATGCCCCTCTCTTTTACAAATATAACATCTCCCCGACATCTAGAGCAATCTCCAGGGTGTCGCTGCTCACACCTCTAACAGAATGGATATACTGGTCCCTTTTGCTCTATAGACCCTCTAGCAATTGTGACTCCTTGTCTAGCCTTTCCTCTCCAGGATCCTCTTCCACTAACCTGTTTAGATCCTCATAAGCTACCTCCTAGGGTGAAACTCCTACCTCTTCTTTGGAACTATCCTGATGATTGTCCGATATTCCCTTTCTTTGGGAGAGGAGGTCTCCTTGGCAAAAACTCAAAATCTCTCCTTTTAGCTTCAGTTGCCTGACTCTGCTCAACTAATATAACCATATTATTTGATAGTTTCACCCGCACCTAGTGTTTTGCCTATGTTTTATATATATAATGCCTTGATATTCTTTATTTTATGTTTTGAAGGCACTTTTGGATGAAAGATGCAAAAGGGAGTAAATTGGAGGTAATTGGCAGATTTGACCTTTAGTAGATGTTTTATGTGGAGCGTGAGCTCTAGAGGTCGAAATGAAGTGATTCCAGTGGCATTAATAAGCTAACATCCATACCTTTCTAGAACTATAAGGAAAGAAAATAAAATAAGGAAAAGCATGGAAATCACAACCTTCAAAGTCAAATCTCGCAATCTGCCAATGTTGACCTTCGGCCATTCCAACTTGAATATCTTGAGCTATATAAGTCCATTTAATGCAAACTCAATTGTTTTGGATTCCTGACTCAAAGAACTATAAATGCTCAACATTTCAACCAAAGACGATGTCATATAAGGGAGATATGATTTTTCAAAGATGACAACTGAATTCTGCCAGCAAACAGGTTTCATGAAGAAACGAGTCCAAGTTACGTTTCGAACCATCTAAATAGACATACAAGTTTTTATTTCAGCAATTTAGCTCCTCTAAGTCAAAGCTTGAAGATTTCATGCAAGGCTATTTCTCTTTTTTAGGAAAATAGTTATTGAAGTACTTAAATGTAAACTATCTACTTAAGGGAGGACTATTTTGTAAAATAGAGACTAGGGTTTCCTAGGATATAAAAAGAATGAGAGAAGAGAAGAGAGGGCAGCCAGCCAAGAAAAGAAAAATGCCCCCTTCCTCTAAGAAACCCGAAATCATGTAAAGATTTGGTATATACATGCAAGGCTAAACTCTTTTTCTTGGTTGTAAGGACATAAAAACCTTTGGAATTCAAGAACTGTGAGATCTATTTTACCTTTTCTTTTCAGTTTATATGATGAATATATTTGTTCTCTTATGCTGATTTTTCCTATGATTGTTTATTTTAATTGCTAAAGCAGACTCTAAGTTATTATTATGGACAATTTATTGCTAAGTTTCATATCAAAACTGAAGTTGTGGTTTATGAACTTGTGAAGCAACTGAGTTAAATAATTATGGCGGATCTACGTTATTAATCTTAGGGAGAACATTAATCAAATCAAACATAAACTGTGGACAATTATGTTTTCTTGATTAATCAACTTATCTAGTTCTTAAGGCTGCCATTGAATTAAATTACTAGTGCCGACACTGTGGTTGTTTGATGGTTAGGGTAAGTTATACGGTGGATCTGTTAACTAACCAATGTTAAGAAGAGATAAATATTCAGAATATAAATTGATGTTTCATTTCCATGATCAGTTCTTATTTCTATAGGTGGATATTTACTTGCAACCAAGGTTTGTTCTCTTGATAATTTTCTAATTTTATTTAATTTCATTTAATAGTTTTTTTTTTTTTTGCTTTAACCTAGATAACGTCCAAATCCCCCCTAAATTGCATATCATTTATCATAAAAATATGACTTGAACGTTCCACGTGGAATCGACCCCTTGCTTGCTCTATACTATCTTGTGTGTTGTGTTTTAAGTTAAGGTAATTAATTTGTGAGACCGCGACATTGCAATAAATGTTGGTGTCATTGTCGGGGAAGTAATTTTAGTTGATTCTTGTGCTATTATTTTTATTTTCTGTGATTGTTATTTATTTTTCTGAAAGAAAAAAAAAGAAATAGAATTTTTGCTTGCTGCGGTACTGTTCAAAACAGATTTTTTGGTGGAATTAGGTATCTGCCTTTTTTTTTCTAAAGGGAAATGACGTTCTGAACGGGACTAATGGTGGATCACTAGCCCAACCCTATCGAGGCCAAATTCTGTTGTTTTCTAGGGTTTTCAGGTAGTTTTAATTTTCTAGCGTAGGATTTTCATACAATTTGCATTATTTTCGATCTTTTGTGTGGTTTGTTTCTTTTGAGTTTCCTTGATGATTTATGTCTGTAACCCGTTCTACTAACCAAAGTCAAGTGCAGGTGGATCATAAAATAAAAAAACACTTTATGCAGGTTACGATAGGAAGCTCGTGTCACCACCATGGCTGTTGCACAACAACACACTCTAAGAGCTTGCTGCTCCTAACATGGAAAATCAACCATTGTGCATAAACATCGACAATAATGTAAACTTCGAGCTCAAATCTGGTTTTATACATTTGCAACCAACATTCAATGGTCTTGCAGGAAAAGATCCTCATACTCATCTCAAAGAGTTTCATATGGTTTGCGTTGGCATGAAACCAAATGGAGTTGACGAAGAACAAGTTAAGTTGAAAGCTTTCCCTTTCTCTTTAAAATGGCCAGTAAAGGCGTGGTTTTTCTCTATTCTCCAAGGTTCCATTAGAACGTGGAATGCCATGAAGAAGTATTTCCCAGCATCTTGAGTTGCCAACATAAGGAAAGAAATATATGGGATTCGGCAATCTCATGGCGAGACACTCTCCAAGTATTGGGAAAGATTTGAGCAACTGTGCATTCAATGCCCTCATCATCAAATACCCGATCAGCTGCTCATTTGATATTTTTATGAAGGATTGATGCCTACTGACCGTAGTATCATTGATGCTGCAAGTGGAGGGGTATTGGTGGATAAGACACCCGAGGCTGCACACCAATTGATCTCAAACATGGCAGCCAACTCGAAATAGTTTGGCAGCCGTGAAGACTTCGCAAACAAACGAGTAAATGAGATAAGTATTTCTAACCTTGAAAATAAAGTTAATGATCTTACTTCTCTTGTGCGTTCTTTGGCAATGTACAGCAGGTGAAAGTTTGTAGCATATGCTCCTTACAAGGACATACCTCAGATATGTGCCCAACAATGCAAGAAGATTACATTGAACAAGCTTATGCAATTGATGGAGGATTCAACGGACAGCCCCAGCATAAATATGATCCCTTTTCCAACACGTATAATCCTGGATGGAGAGATCATCCCAACTTACGTTATGGGAACCCACATCAATAAGACAATCAAGGCCAAGTATTCACAACTTGGAGAAGCAAATGGGGCAAGTAGCTTCAAGTGTAGGGAAATTGAAAGCACAAATGCATGGAAAATTGTCCTCCCAAGCATTGAATCCAAAAGAGAATGTTAGTGCGATCATGCTGCGAAGTGGGAAAGAACTTGAAAGGCAAAGGTCGAAACAAATTGAGATGGAGGAAGAAGAAGAGATAGAAACCGAATTGAGTACATAGAAGAAACAACCTCCTCCTCCATAAACTGAAACACCCTCCTCACTCAATGAATTTCAATTTTAAAACAATTCCACCATTTACTGTGAGTTATTCTAGGTCAATGAAAGAGGACAGAGAAAAAGATATTTTAGAGGTTTTCAAGAAAGTAGAACTCAACATTCCTTTGCTTGATGTAATCAAGCAAATTTCCAAGTATGCCAAATTCTTGAAGGAGTTGTGTACTACCAAGAGAGCCTACAAGCTAAAAGGTCATGAAATGACAAGCATGGGTGAAGTTGTATCAGCTGTTGTTCAAAAAAATATGCCTTTGAAGCAAAAGGACCCAAGTGTGTTTACTATCCTATGTGCTATTAGTAATGCTAGTTTTAAAAGGGCTTTATGCGATTTAGGTGCATCCATTTATGTTATGCCTAAACATGTTTATCATTCTCTTAGTCTAGAGCCTTTGAATAAAACTAATATTGTAATACAACTTGCGGATTGTAGTTTTGTTTATCCACTTGGTGTGATAGAAGATGTCATAGTTAAGATTGATAGTTTGGTTATTCTATGTGTTGCGATGTCGCGGTCGCACAAATTAATTACCCTAGCTTCAAACACAACACACAAGATAGTATAGAGCAAGCAAGGGGTAGATCCCACGAGAAAGTTTCAAGTCAGATTTTTATGTTGTACGTTATGTAATTGGAGGGGTTTGGTTTGTGATTTTCTAAACTATGGTAGCAATTAAACTAGCAAATAAAATCAATTAAAACCGAAACTTATCAAGAAAACAAATCTTGGTCGCAAGCACACATCCACCAACGGAAATTAGAACCGCGCACTAATGATTCAATTTAATGGTAGCTTTAAGAAATAGATAATTTCTTCAAGATTAACATACAAGTTGTCCGCAGCTTGTGTCACTTTGTTCAAATGTTCTCCCTAAGTTCAATAACGTAGTTTCGCCACAATTATCAAGCTTAGTTGCTTCACAAGTTCATATATCACAACTCCGGTTTTGATATTAAACTTAGCAATAGATTGTTCACAACAATAACTTAGAGTCCGCTCTAGCAATCATCAACAACAATCATAGGAAATATGCATAGGAAAACAATCATACTCATTCATAACATAAACTGAAAATAAAAGGAAGAATAAATCTCATGGTTCTTGAAATCCGAAGGTTTGTTGTGTCCTTGCAACCAAGAAAAGAGCTTAGCCTTGCATAACTATTGAACAACTACTTCTAAAGAATGAAAAGAGCATGATTTTTGGGTTTGTAGAGGAGAGAATGTGTGTTTATTCTCTGCTGGCTGCTGCCTCCTTCTGCTCTCCCTCATTTCTGCTGGCTGCTGCCTCCTTCTCTCTTTCTTTTTATATGCTAAGAAACCCTAGTCTCTATTTTACAAAATAGTCCTTCCTTGAGTCGCCAGTTTACATTTAAGTACTTCAATAACTATTTTTCCTAAAAGGAGAAATAGTCTTGTATGAAATCTTCAAGCTCTGACTTAGAGGAGCTAAATTCTGATATAAAAACTTGGATGTTGGTTTAGATGCTTTGGAATGTGGTTTGGACTTGTTTCTTCACGAAACCTGTTTGCTGGCAGAATTCAGTTGTCATCTTTGAAAAATCATATCTCCCTCATATGACATCGTTTTTTTCTGAAATTTGGAGCGTTGATAGGTCTTTAAGTCAGGAATCCAATAAAATTGAGTTTCATCAATTGGACTTCTTTAGCTCCAGATATTAAATTTGGAATGGCCAAAGGTCAACACTGGCAGAATGCGAGATTTGACTTTGCAGGATGTGCTTTCCATGATCTTTCTCTTTTTATTTTTCTTGCATTACATTTCCAGAAAGGTATGGATGTTAGCTTTTTAGTGCCACTAGAATCACTTCATTTTGATCTCTAGAACTCATACTCTGCACAAAACATCGACTGAACGTCAAATCTGCCAATTACCTCCAATTTACTCCTTTTTGCATCTTTCATCCAAAAGTGGCTTCAAAACATAAAAAAAAGAATATCAATGTATTTTATATATAAAACACAGGCAAAACACTAGTTAAATGTGGGTGAAACTATCAAATAATATGGTTGCATCAAATACCCCCACACTTAGCTCTTGCTCGTCCTCGAGAAAGGATAAATAAAATCAAATTGAAAATAACTATGATCAATCTCTTAATCTCCCATCAATGTCCAAGAATATATGCATTATAAACAAGAATACAATCAAGAAGGATAAAGGGTATAAATTTTCATGAATTTATTTACATGCAAACTTCAAAACTCAATTAATCGTCGGGATTTAAATGAAATCTATGCCATGCCAAAGTGATAGGTCCTCTCATTGATATACACTCCAACACTCATGTGTTTAGGGTTTATGTGTTTAAATCTCTCAAATTCAATCAATGAATATGTTCT